>TARA_R110001583_G_scaffold21194_3_pt1 | contig 15413 bp, 14 predicted proteins | sample TARA_R110001583 | Tara Oceans TARA_R110001583 (sample SAMEA4398432) | marine metagenome | biome: Polar Biome; feature: [MES] marine water layer (ENVO:01000295) within the mesopelagic zone...; material: water (ENVO:00002006), including particulate matter (ENVO:01000060) such as...... | reverse complement strand
TGTCAAGTAAAACGCTAATTATAATTCTCTTATGGTAAAATGAAGTTGTTTAAGGTCGTTCCAAAAATCTGGATAGGACTTGGAAACCACCTCTGCATCGTTCACGTAAAGTGTGGTACGCATTGCCAATGGGGCGAATGCCATTGCCATTCTATGGTCATTATATGTATCAATGGCTATATCGGTTACAATCCCAATAGAAGTTGATAAGGTCAGTGTTTTATCGGTTACCGATACTGTTGCTCCTAATTTAGAAAGTTCAGTATCTAACGCAACTAAACGATCTGTCTCCTTTATTTTTAGCGTATGAAGTCCGGTTAAGTGACAACCAACTCCTAAACCAAAACATGTAACGGCAATAGTTTGTGCAATATCTGGCGCATTAGCCAAATCGAACTCATTTTCAGCGGAAACTTTTTTAGCTGTCTTTTTTAATGTGATTATATTTTCTCCGTAAGTAGTTTCAACACCAAAAGAGGTGTAAATTTTAGATAGTACACTATCACCTTGAAGGCTTTCTTTTTTATATGCGGATAAAGTTATTTCACTTCCCACATCAGAAAGTGCACATACGCTATAAAAATAAGATGCTGAGCTCCAATCAGATTCTACAACAAGTTTTGTAGGTACTATGTTTGCCTTTGGATAAACTTTTATACTATTCCCTTCAAAACTTGATTTCACACCAATTTCATCGAGTAAACCTAAAGTCATTTTGATGTAAGGTACAGAGGTAATTTTACCGACTAATTCTAATTGTAATCCGTTTTCAAGACTTGGAGCGATCAATAGCAAAGAAGAAATATATTGACTACTTACGTTCGCCGGCAGGCTAACTTTATCTTTTACGATTCGTTTTCCTTTAATATTTATTGGTGGATACCCTTCATCTTGTACATAAGAGATATCAGCGCCTAAGGATTTTAAAGCATCGACCAAAATTTTAATGGGTCTTTCGGTCATTCGTTTAGACCCTGTAAGCACCACTTCTTTTCCTTCTTGTGAAGCAAAATACCCTGTCAAGAAACGCATAGCAGTACCTGCATGATGAATATCTACAGTACCATTTGTTATCTTGAGTCCTTTCTCCATCACCTGTGCATCATCAGAATTTGAAAGATTTTCTATACGAATAGCTGGATACAAAGCTGCTAACAGTAAACTACGGTTAGATTCACTTTTTGAACCTGTTATAGTTATAGTTTCTTTTAAATATTTATCTGACGGGCCTGTTAAGTGAAGTTTCAAAGCGTATAATGTTTAAAATAGAACAACAAATATACGCCTATTTCAACTTTTTATTAGCGTGGTGACGGTCATGATCACGCTTTGTTTTTAAATCTAACTTTTTATCAAAAGCTTGTTGTAAATCGATACCTGTTTGGTTCGCTAAACACAATACTACGAACATTACATCGGCCAGTTCTTCACCTAAATCTTTATTCTTATCCGATTCTTTTTCGCTCTGCTCACCATAACGCCTAGCAATGATACGGGCAACTTCGCCGACCTCTTCGGTCAATTGCGCCATATTGGTCAATTCATTAAAATAACGAACGCCATGTTCCTTAATCCAATTATCTACAGCTATTTGTGCGTTTTCAATGTTCATAAATATATCCTGTTAATTTTTTAAAGTGTAAAATAAAGAACTATATCTTTTCTAAAACAATTAAAGATTGATTTTGTCCTTTTACCGCTTCACTAAAAAGTTGCTTAATTCCGGAATAATAATGATTACTATAATGAGCGGAATTTAATTCAAAAGTAAAAAATAAATTAAGGCTACCGGTTTCATTGTCCGATACGTTAAGTTTTAAATTACCACCATCATTTGACAAGCTAATATTTTTAGTTTCAGGTATCGATTTTACTTTATAACCATCGGGTATTTTCATGTTGAGTATATATTGATACTTCATTGGGTAACCAAAATCTATAGGAAAATTTCTCTCTGAAGAGATAAAAGGATTTTTATCAAAAAACTTAACAACAAAAGGATTCAAATAAATATTATCTCCTTGAAATAAATTTTCAATCTCAAAATTAAAGCGTTCGGTGATTTTCTTTTCATTAGAATACTTCAATACTTTTTCATAAGATACTATTTGAAAATCCTCTGAAAACCCCTCTTCTAATTTCTCAAGATAGTCCTCTTCTTTGGCTCTTTTTAAAATTTCATCTTGAGAAACCTTCTTATACCCTATATTGGTAAAATCAAACACCCCAGTGAGTTTTTGCTCAATTGGATTAATGGTCATTTGTGCCCTAATCATTTGTGCATTATCATTTTCAGGCTCAATATCAAACCAATAACTATCATTTTCAAAATCCATTACCCTACCATAATAATTTAAGCAACGAAAAGGTAACATTCCAAAGGGCATAAATTTATTCGTTGCATCCAACAAATATGCCTCTCCATCAATATCTACTTTCGCAACTAGATAATTAAAATCATTCATGACCGGGTGCGTTTTCTTTGGCAATCCACTTTTTCTTGTTGACAATAACATCATGTTCGCTTCAATTTCTGCAGCATGTAACAGATTTATTAAGGCTATATTTATTTCGGCTACATTACCTTTTTTATCATCGAAAGCTTTTTTTACTTTATTATCATGCCAAACTCCATATTCATCATTCCAAGCAAAATGATTTTTTACAAATTCGAAAATGTTCTTAGCACGCGTTAAATTGTCTCCTTCGGTCAATAACTTTTGGTCAACATTTTTTTCAAAAAAATTCTTCTTCCGTAGTTGGCTACCTATATCTCCATTTTTTTTAAACTCTCTATCAACAGTTTTCCATGATTTTGTATACTTTTCTGAACGGCCATAGAAGCTTTTATATTCAGATAGTTCAAATTCTATTTTAGATCTATAGTTATTAGATGAAAGCATATATTCTTCCGAATCTTTGAATGCGGGTATATCTTTCATAACATACCTTAAAGACTCGCATTCACTACTTTCTTCCAAACCAGGAAACTCGAAACACCCTTTTACAATTTTAGCCTCATTTACTTCTAAACTCAAATCTCCTATTAGACTTCTATTATACAACCAATTACCTGGTATTTCAGCATTGAATTCAGAGTAAATTTTAGGGATTTCTGATTGGAATTCCCATCCTGTAAAATTGAAATAGAAAGGAGATTGCATTTCATACTCATACTCAATTACTGATCCTTCTGTTATATTTGGGAAAGTGAATTTCAGTTGTGACCATTTTTCACTTACTTCTTCCTCAAAAAATTCATTCCTTTTTACATAATTCTTTATTTCCCCATTATGAGTTAGTCCCTTAATTTTAACTATTTTCTCTTTTCTATCTTTTGAACGATAAAGCGGAATTTCAATATTTGAATATTCAAAACCCTCTTTTTCTAAAATTTTAATTTTAGCGTGGTATTTTGTTATTAACCATATATAATTATCTCTAATCTCGAAATAATTATTTCCGTACTCATAAAGATAAACCGCTGTTGCATCTGAATCTTTTTCATCGGAGGCAAATATTTTTTCTGATTCTGTGAGTGTACCAAGTTCCATTTTGTATTGTGCAATTAAAGAACTACCACATAATAAAAACACTAAAAAATAAAATAAACTTGGTTTGAGCATGGGTTGGTATTTTACTAAAACTTATATCTCTACAATATTTGAAAACAGATTGTTTTTTTACTTCTAAACTTTAGTTAAGACAACCTTTTCATTTAACTTTTCAATCATCTTACTATAATATTCTTTTAAACTAGGGTAGTATTCCGCGGGTATAACAGGGAAATTAATTTTCTTTAATACTTTTAATTGCAAAACATTACCAACATGCATTATTGTAAAATTAAAACTCCCTAAACCATTAGGCAAACCAATTGCCATGGCCTCTGGCAAAGACTCTACGGTATAACCTTCTGGAAGATTAATTATACTTATTGACGTATTTTCAAAAGGAAAACTAAAATCTATTGGAAATTCTCTTTTTTCTAGTTTGAAAGGGTTTTCCTTTATTGATAAAAACAATAATGGTGAAAAATAAATTTTATCGAAAACTACATCAATATCACTTTCTGTAATAAAATCAAAAGATTCTATAGGTAACTTAGCTAGGTCATTTCTATTCTTTACCTCAAAATTTTCTATTTCAATTCCATCATTTTGCTCTACTAATTTGCTCAAATACGTTTCCTCTTTTTTTATGCTATATGCATTTCTAAAGGATAAAGCTTGATGATGTTTGTATACATTTCTTATTTTCCCAATTGCAGTTCCATTTTCGTTTAAAGTAATATTTTGAAAAGTTTGAATAGACCCTTTATTAATAGGGTAAAGATTTATTATAGCAGACTCACCATCTTTTTGAATCATACGTCCTTCCCAATTTAAGGCTCTAAAAGGTAATACACCAGGTAAACTATTTTGACTTGTAGCATCTAAAAGTATAATACCTCCATTAATTTTAACACTACTAACTACATAATTATATCCTTCTCTAGTAGGAAAAAGTGGCATTCCATTAGACCTTGTACTTACCAAAATAGGATTAGATTCTAGCTTAGCAAAATCTAACATTGCCGTTAGCATTAAATTAATTTCGGCCACATTTCCTAAACCGTTCTGATACGCTTTTTTTACGCCTTGTCTGGTATATTTTCCATAAGTCTTATCCCATTTTACTTTAGATTTTACAAATGAGAAAATTGCATTTACTTTCTCTTGATCATTAGTTAAACCTTTAATAAGATTATTTAAATCGTCTTTAAAATAGTTGGTCTTTTTTAATTCCTCTCCAAAACCAGAACTCTTATACACTGTTTTAACTACATCTTCCCAAGTACGTGAATAGAACTCCTTATTTGAATTTGGAAATTGAGTATAAGACAACTCATACTTTACTCCAGACCTATAATTACTAAGTTCATTTACAAATGGTTCTTCTTTTAGCGGCTGTATATTATTTATATGAAAGCTAGTAACATTACTCATATATTTCACATTACCTCTTACTTGGGTAGTCCTACCAAGACCTTGACCCACTCCTGCACTGCTACTACCTCCAGATGCAACACGTTGAGTGTAATCTAACGTTTTATTAAATTGTTCTCGTTTAGGCACTACATTGATAAAGCCTTTAACATTCATTCTAAAAACAAAATATTCTGGTGCATCCAAAAAAGCTTCTATTTTTCTTACTGGAATATCATGTTGAAAGATAAATTCGTCTATGTTGTAGATAAAGGGCGAGTTTATACTATACCTATATTCTACTACTGAACCTTCCTTAACATTAGGCATAGTAAACGAATTCTCATTTATACTTTCTGAAATCTCCATTTCAAACTTCCCTTCTTTTTTCAGTGAGGTTTCTTCTACTTTACCACCTACTAGATTATACGTTTTGGCCTTAAGTTTATAGACATCCTCTATTTCATTGCCATCTTTATATAATCGAATCTTTTTTGTAGCGTATTCAAAGCCTTCTTTATTATAAATCTTAATACGCTCATGAACATCTGTAACTAAACTAAAGCCAACACCGGCTATATAATTAAAATATGTTTTTCTATACTTATATAAATACTCTGCAGATGCCGTACTATCTATTGGACTAAACCTTTGTTCCAATTCTTGTTTGGATACTTTACCGTAATCATAATCTTGAGCCTCCATAAAAATAGACGTAAAAACAAAAGAAATGAATAAATAGAATTTTACTCTTTGCATAACATAATTTCCTAATAACATAAAAAATGAATGGTTTTAACTGTGATTATTTTTTCAACAGAACAATTTTATTCTTGTCTATTCTAGATATTTCTTTTCTAAAATTGCGGTAATCATCGTAAACGGTATTTGAAAAAACTCCAGATTGAATTAATAATCTTCTTTTATAATGCAATTTAGATTCTGAAAGTTGCTCAATGCTAACTTCAAATTCACCAAATTCATTATTAAGTTTTGTTGCCTTTAAGTTAGCCTCTACCTTATAACCTTTTGGTAGCTCTATTATAAAATCATCTTCATCTAAATACCCTCTTTTAATAACAATATCTCGGTTTCTATCTTTCTCCTTTTTAGGTACATATTCATTTCTATTCAACATATTTGGAGAAAAAAGAATACGATCACCTGCTTTAGAAAGGTAACCAGATGTCTTAAATTCAACGTTTTCAACAGTAACAATACTATCCTTATCATTAATTATTTCATGATTAAGAATGTGAATGTCATTGACATAATCCCAATAATGTTTATAATATTTTTCTACATCTTCTCTACTGTCATTTGCCAATCCATATTTTTGATTGTATTGTATGCCTGTACTTTTTATTTCTACTTGTACATTAATCTCACTTTTGTTTATAGTGATTTTCGCCTTTGTTTTTTGCATACTTTGTTCTGGCAGATACTTTTTTGATTTTACCATTTGACCTCCATTAGGACCAACTTTCAACACATACCTGTCATCCGTAAATGTTCCTAAAAAGTTTGCGGGTACTACTTGACTAGTACATTCTAACCATATTTCTTCACCATCTACCGGTACATTTAAAAAAGCATGGTTGCCTTGTAGCGAGGGAAAATCATAATCTAAACTTTGCATACTTGCATCTGCTGAAACAATGGTATAATATGAATCTATACCTACAGCCTTTAATAACGCCATGGTATAATTGGTTAAGCCTTTACAATCTCCATATTTTACCCTATCTACTTCATTAGCACTAATTGGCTCCCAGCCGCCAATACCCATTTGCACACTTATATACCTCGTATTATCTTGAACAAATTGATATACTCTTCTAATCTTTTCCTTAGGATCTTCTGTATCTATTACTAAACGTTTAATTTTTTCAATAGTTGAAACATTTAGTTCTCCCCTTTCTTTTAAAAGTGAATTATATATCCAACTACCAAATTCTTTCCATGTAGTTGCATGCCCATCTACCCCTTTCAAGTGAAAATCCTCTAATGCCAATTGTACATTAGGTGCAAAATCTCTAAATTCTGGATCAAAATCTTCAGATTCAATCGCTTTTAAATTAGTAGCATTATATTTTAGCCCATTTTCATTTGCTGCTCGTTGTACTTCAAAAGCATCTAGGTTATTGTCTTTAAATCTATATTTCATAGCTGAAGGTAAATTCAAAGTGAACTCACTTTTCTCTACACTAATTTTATATCCATCTAAAAAATACCAGCGCGGCATAAATGCAGTATCAGAAGTTGTATACTTTTTATTTAATACAACGCACCTCTCCCTATAATGGAATAAGAATTGATTGAAATACTAACAAAATAAAGCAATTCAAGATGAATATACTAGAAGTACAAAAGAAATATAATACCCAGTTGAAATGCCTGAAATTACTGGAAAAATTGCGGTGGGGTAAAGTTGTAAAATGCCCTTATTGCGCATCAAAAGAAACAAGTAGGCAAAAAACCGATAAAACACGGCATTCTTGCAAGAACTGTAAACGGTCATTTTCGGTGCTTGTAGATACTATTTTTGAGGATACTAGGCTGCCATTACCTAAATGGTTTGCGCTTATTACACTTATGCTAAACTCAAAATCAGGAATTTCCGCTAAAGAACTGCAAAGAAATATAGGTGGGAGCTACAAAACATCTTACTACGCAGCTATGAGGGTTAGAATAGGTATGTTGATACAGAATACCAAACTTAACGGCATGATCGAGATGGACGAAAGTTATTTTGGTGGAAAAGCCCGTAAAACTGGAAAGCACACGGACAATATCCCAGACCTTGCCAGTATCACCAATAAAAGAGGTCGTGGAACGAACAAAGTTTCCGTTGCTGGTATGGTTCAAAGAAAGGGCATGGTCAAAACTAAACTCATTGAAAAATTGACCAAAAGAAACCTCCTTTTTATGCTAAAGACCTACGCTAAAAAAGACAACTCCATTTTGATTACCGATGGTTTTAGATCGTATAAAGAACTTGAAAAATATATTGATAGGTTAGAGATAAACCACTCCAAAAGTTTCAGTAAAGGCATTGTACACGTGAATACAATCGAGGGTTTTTGGAGCTACGTTAAGAATGGAATACGAGGTAGTTTTAAAGCGATAAGTAAGAAGTATCTACCGCTTTATCTAATTGAATACGAATGGAAGTTCAACCACCGAAATTACAGGGGTGACGAGTTCGAGAAGTTCCTTAAAAACGCCCTGAAACAGGATAAGGAACTAGAATACTGGAAAGCAAAGAGCGGACAGAAAGTTAAGGAAATAGCATATAACTGATATGGAAAACATAAATCCTTTTTTAGTTGTAGCTATAGTATTCGGAAGCGGTGTTTTGATTACAGTTGGTTTCTTGGTTTTTTGGAAAGTGGCTATTTGGTTCTTTGAAGATTTTATGGATTTCTAATTTTTATTGGAACTACTAAAATTACCAATAGCATAACCTATAACAGAACCTAACAAAGTACCAAGTGTATTGTTTTCAATTTTATCCATTAATGATAGAGAAATAATAGTTACCAAAATGAATAAGACTATAACACTTTCTTTTAAAAAACGCCTAGACCAAAACTTTAGATTGTTGGTATTGTGTTCTTTTTTAACAATGTTATCATCCTTTTTTCCTTCATTTAAACTTTTTACGATTTTTTCTAGGTTAGTGTCTTTTAAAAACTCCTTTAAAATTTCTATAAGCTGTTGGTTAGATTCTTTCGGCTCTTTTTCTTGCTCTTGCTCAATATTTTCCATTTGTTCAAAAATTAGAACAGCTAATATACTTAAAAACAATAATCTATTCCATTATAGGGATAGGTGCGTAATACAATTGTATAGGGATAATTTACTGGAGTATATTTAAGAAATTTCACCCTAGAATCTGAATACAATGTTCCTTCGCCAGTAGCTGTTTGGTCAATAAAATCTTTTTCTTTGAATTTATCTATTTCCTTGCTATTATCATCGTATATAATTGCTTCAAGGTCTTTTATAGAAGTTTCTTTATCATAAAAAGCCATTGCATTTACATGTTTTGACCCGTTCTCATTTAAAACCGTCACGATTCTTGTTGACGTAACCTCCATATAATCAGAAGATTTAACTAAAATGCTCATTTCGTCTAAACGCACGATGGCATCTGCATTCTTTAAAAGGATAGGATTTAATTTGGAAAAGCTATAGTCTTGTGCTATTACAACATGACTTGTTATAAGCAAAAACAAAAATAGTAGTAAGCGCATAAAATTAAGTAGGCTGGTTATTATCCAAACGATAGAAACAGTAGATTTCTTACAAAATGTAGGAAAAATTTACAAAATTCTAAATTTTATTCTTTGAATCTATGATAATAGTCACCGGACCATCATTCAATAATTCAACTTTCATATCTGCTCCGAATATACCTGTACCTACTTTTTTGCCTAATTTTAATTCTATTGCGTTTACAAAAGTATCATAAAGCGGAACTGCTACTTCTGGTCGTGCAGCTTTTATATATGATGGGCGGTTTCCTTTTTTTGTAGCAGCGTGTAAAGTGAATTGACTAACCACAATAACATCTCCTTTATTTTCAAGAAGAGAATTGTTCATAATGCCTTGATCATCATTAAATATACGAAGGTTCACTATCTTATTCGATAGCCAATCAATATCCTCTTGAGTGTCAGAATTCTCTATACCTACCAAAACCAACAGGCCATCATTTATTGCACATAGCTGCTTTTCGTCTACCGTGACACTAGCCTTTGAAACACGTTGTACTACTACTTTCATTTTTTAACGTCGTGTATATCAATTCTGTAATTTTCATCCTCGCCTTTTACCATCTGTAAATAACTCTGATACCTGCTCCAAGCAATATCACCGGCTTCAAGTGCATCTTTCACTGCACATTTAGGTTCGTCTATATGTATGCAGTTATTAAACTTACAGTGTTGTTTCAATTTAAAAAATTCTGGAAAATAATTACCAATTTCTTCCTTTTCCATATCTACAATACCAAAGCCTTTTATGCCAGGTGTGTCTATGATACGGGCATCAAAACTTAAATCGAACATCTCGGCAAACGTAGTGGTATGTTGCCCCTGTAGATGCTGTTCTGATATTTTCTTTGTCTTTATATCTAAGTTTGGCTCAATAGTATTTACCAAAGTAGATTTACCTACACCTGAGTGGCCAGAAAACATAGAAGTCTTACCGACCATCATTTCTTTCACGGTATCTATATTTTTCCCCGTTAATGCAGAAATACCAATACAGGTATATCCTATTTTTCGATAAAGTGCCGCTAAAAATTTAATCTCATCGATTTCTTCCGGATTATACGTATCCACTTTATTAAAAAGTAATACAGCCGGAATTTCGTAAGCTTCTGCAGTAATTAAAAATCGGTCGATAAATACCGGATACGTTGGCGGGTTATTTAAGGTTACCAATAAAAATACCTGATCTAGGTTCGCGGCTATTATATGAGTCTGTTTCGATAGATTAACGGACTTACGTATAATATAATTCTTTCGTTTTTCAATTTCATTAATAATACCGATAGTGTCATCTCCTATAGTTTCGACTTCAAACCGTACGCGATCACCAACAGCTACCGGATTAGTGCTTTTAATACCTTTGATTCTAAATTTTCCTTTAATCTTACAGTCATAGAAGTCACCATCTTCTGATTTAACGGTGTACCAACTTCCTGTAGATTTGTATACTATTCCTACCATTTATCCAAAATACCTTCCATTTCTACAAAGTAACTGCTTTAAATACAAAAAATAATATAAATTTGAATTTCTAACTATAAATAACAACCAAAACATTGAAAATGAATTTCATTAAAAAATCAATACTATTTATCGCGCTTACAACTTTAACTTTTGGGTCTGCCCAAGAGACTATCACGAATGAATCTGTAGTACAAATGGTCGACCTAGGCTTCGATGATTATATGATCATTGATAAGATAAACACATCGGATGTTAAATTCGACGCGTCGATATCAGCATTAGGTAAACTTAAAAATGCTGGAGTATCTTCAGAAGTTTTGTCTTTAATCATGGACAAATCAAAACAGAACACAAAATCAAAAACTGGAATTTATTATACAGATGCTAGTGGAGAAGACAAATTGGTTCAACCAAGTGTTTTTTCTGGCTCTAATTCTAATGCAGTTGCTCAGAAATTAGTTTCTGGTTTAATCAACTCAAAGAAAAAAGCTCAACTACCAAAGACACAATCGAACAATGTTATTCGTCAAAGTAAACCTGAATTCACCTTTATTTTTGACCCAAGCGTAACCGAAGTTGATAATATGCAGAACAACCAAGGAGGTGATACAGGTATCTTTAACTGGTGGTTTAGAATGGCTAGTAACCCGAACGAATTTGTTTTGGTAAAACTTACCGTAAAAGAGAAAAAGAATCTTAGAGAAGTGATCACAGGTAAAAGCAGCTGGATTACTAGTAGTAGTGGTATCGACCCTAAATATGCATTGAACTTTGCTATTGAGGAAATTGAAGGTCACAAATTCAAAGTTACTCCTGATAACCTAGAGCCAGGTGAGTATTGCTTTATTTATCAAGGGCAAGTACCTCAAGGAAGAGAAAATCAATCTGTATTCGATTTCTCAGTTCAATAAAAAATACATTTTATATTAAAAACCCGACGCTAAAAGCATCGGGTTTTTTTTATGCCCTATCCCTACTCTCAACGTTTCAAGAACTGATGTATCACAAAATTTCAATACATTTTATGCAATTAAACATGTTTTACTTTGTTAATAATTCATAATCATCAAAAAGATGACCAATTATTAAAAGCCAAAATCATGAAAAAAACTATTTTTAGTGTTTTATTAATATTTAGTGGTGCCTTAAGTTTAAGTGCACAGGAATTTAAAGTAATTACCAGCGTAGAATCTATCGTATCAAGCGGACTAGGACGTTCTAGAATTATTGATGGAAATGAGGACAAAGATTATGCAGAATTTACCTCTACCCAAACCGAAGATGACAAAACCCGTAATAAATCTAAAAGAGATGAGATTAGGGTAAAAGACTTTGATGAAACTAAACTATTGAACTTTTTCAACATCGGTGGTATCCGTTTTCAAAACATTGCAGCGAATGATGCCATCATAAGTTCTAAAATAAACGCAATGGTTGCAGATGGCTGGGAATTAGCTTTTGTAACTAGTGCCGTAGAAAGTGATGGCGGAAAAGGTGATTCCTCAGGTATATTTATTACCCGATATATTTTTAAGAGATAAAAGTATCTACAATAAAAAAAGCCCGGTCAATTAGACCGGGCTTTTTTATTTTATGCAGTGTAACTCACTTAACTAAGTTAATTTCTACACGTCTATTTTTCTGCCTACCATCTTTATACATATTTGTAGCAATAGGCTTACTTTCTCCATACCCTACCGCTGTTAATCTAGAAGAATCAATACCTCCATTAATTAAAAACTTCAATACAGATTGCGCTCTGTTCTCAGATAGTTTCTGATTAGTAGCAACAGAACCAATACTATCCGTATGACCTTCAACTGTAAAATTGGCATTTGGATATTCATTCAATATACTAATGATATCGACTAACACCGGCGTAGATTCATCTTTAAGGATTGATTTACCTGTAGTGAATAGGATAGTTTTTGCATACGCATTCAAAGATTTTTGAACCTCAGCGGTAACTTCTGGTTCAGGACAACCATTATTTGCCACAGTTCCCATTTCGTTAGGGCATTCATCATCTTTATCAAAAATCGAATCACCATCACTATCTGGCCAAGGGCAACCATTATTTTCTACTGGTCCGGCCTCATTAATACATTCATCCTCATTATCCATTACGCTATCTCCGTCAGAATCAACCCAAGGGCAACCACCATTTTCTACTGGTCCGGCCTCATTTACACATTGATCCTCATTATCTAAAACTGAATCCCCATCAGTATCTCCCCAAGGACAACCATTGTTCTCAATTGGTCCAAAATCTTTTGGACACCCATCTTCTTTATTTGGTATACCATCTCCGTCTGAATCTTTAGGTTGACCATAATACACCGGTATTTTTAACCCCGCATATACATCTGCACCTTTAATTTCACTTCTTGTGAATGTAGAAATCAATGAACCAGAGCCGATGTAAAGTGGACCTGCACGTAAGCCTGCTCCTATCTGCACGCCACTATACTGATAGCTACTTATAGGTAAATAAAAACTAAACCACTTACTTTCAAAACGAGGTGTTAATGATAATACATTAGTAGTTCTAATTGTATTCTCACCTGCCGAGCGCATTGACAAATCAGTATTTAAGTTCAAATAAAAATGATTCTTAATATTCCAATCTGCATTAAAATGAAGTGCCGTCGGCAAACCAGCTTTTATATCTTCTGAAGCTTGAGTAAACGTATAAAGGTTTTGCAAATCATCAGAATCTTCGATATTATCATAATCATCTTGAGTAATCGTATTATTAATATTATAATTATCAATTACACCGCTTTTATAATTAATAGACCCAATATCTGTAACTGATAAGCCTAGTTTAAGCTTGTACTTATTTTTATCTTTCATGACAGTAGTTGCACCATCCGTTCCTGTAACTACATAATTCTGATAATCAGGTCTCCATTCATAGACAAAACCTAAATCGAATCCAATTCCCTTTGCGTCTGGCACTTCGTAATCATAATTATCACTATCATAATTATCTGCACGACCATATAACAAATCACCTGTAGACTCCAATGTTCCAATAGTTGAACTATCGGGTAAAGTCGCACCATCGGCATCATAATTAATAGTTACATTTCTACCTGTAACGTAAGCATTACCGAAACCTTTTAAATACTTTACGGAAAGACCACCCTTTAAAAAGTGTTCTTCTTTATTCATCAGCTCTTGAGCATAGGTAAGCCCAACTTCAGCCCAACCATTTCCAGAAGCATAGAAATTACCTTCATCTACTAAAAAATCTTGACTCTCATCAATACTTTCATCAAGGTCATCAATACTTTCACCGTTGAATTCATTACCCGTTACAAAGCTTCTGGCTCTTGTAAATATTGCTATAGATGACTTTTTACCCACATTAAACATAAATGACGGTCCTAAAATATCTACTGTTCCTGAAAAATTATTGTTGTTGGATACCGATAATTTTGCATCGGTATCGTACTCAAAATTACTTGACGTTAAATCTGAAAAGCCAACACCTACATAATCATTGGCAAAAAACGCACTAGCTCCAATTAAGTTAATATCTGTTTTAAACCTTGAGTCGGCAATATTTGCCGGGTTGGCAATTACACTATTTACACCACTGTAATTATCAGTCAAATAACCAATATAAGATTGTGCCTTTGCCGATAAAGACATTATCAGCATAATTGTAAAAAGAAAACATTTTTTCATACTCTTTGGTTTGATTGTTTATTAGTTTGTCAATTCCCTAACGAATGACTTTTATTCATATTGTAGTTTTGTGTATTTTTTCCTACATTTTTATTTTAATCAAAAAAAAACATCCGCAATATGCGGATGTTTTATATCTAAAAAGTTAAGCTAACCTTAAGCGTTTACTATTTTCTCTTGGTGACGAATAGATTCTTGATGAATAGCTTTGAACATACGAAGAACGAATTCTTCACTTAGTCCTTTGCTTTCTCCTTCTAGAATCATTGCTCCTAAAATTTCGTTCCAACGTGTACTTTGCAATACTGCAACGTTCTTCTCTTTTTTAAGCTCCCCGATAGCATCTGAAGTTTTCATACGCTTACCTAAAGTTTCGATTAATTGATTATCAAAAATATCAATGTTCGCTCTTAGGTTGTTCAATTTCGCATTGTACTCAGCCTCTGTATTATCTTCTTTACGGATTTTAAGATCTCTCATAATCTGAACCAACTTGTCTGGTGTAACTTGTTGGGCAGCATCACTCCATGCATTATCTGGATCATGATGAGTTTCAATCATCAATCCGTCAAAATTAAGATCTAGAGCAGTTTGTGATACATCAAATATCATATCTCTATTTCCTGTTATGTGAGATGGATCATTGATTATAGGTAAATCTGGAAATTTAGTCTGTAAATCAATTGCCATTTGCCATTCTGGAATATTTCTATATTTCGTTTTCTCATACGTTGAGAAACCTCTATGAATAACTCCTAAATTTTTAATATCCGCAGTAGCCAAACGCTCAACAGCTCCTAACCACAAGGCTAAATCAGGATTTACCGGATTCTTTACCAATACGATTTTATCGGTTCCTTTTAATGCATCAGCAATTTCTTGAACGATAAATGGACTCACAGTTGATCTTGCGCCGATCCATAATAAATCGATATCATGTTCTAAAGCCAATTCAACGTGCGCACGATTCGCTACTTCCGTAGCAGTTTTCATACCCGTTTCAGCC
>TARA_R110001583_G_scaffold13031_2_pt1 | contig 15415 bp, 16 predicted proteins | sample TARA_R110001583 | Tara Oceans TARA_R110001583 (sample SAMEA4398432) | marine metagenome | biome: Polar Biome; feature: [MES] marine water layer (ENVO:01000295) within the mesopelagic zone...; material: water (ENVO:00002006), including particulate matter (ENVO:01000060) such as...... | reverse complement strand
TTGTTTTTATTTAGGCAAAATCGTAAGAAAACATAGTTTTAGAGGGGAAGTTGTAGCTAAGTTAGACACAGACGAACCTGAACTTTACATAAATTTGGAATCAGTTTTTGTTGCTATAGGCAATGATCTGGTTCCTTTTTTTATTTTAGAAAGTTTACTTCAAAAAGGAAATCAGTTACGAATACAATTTGAAGATGTTGAAAGTGAAGAAGATGCCGATGCTATTTTAGGCGCTGGCTTATATTTACCGCTAGAATTTTTACCAAAATTAACAGGTAATAAATTTTATTTTCACGAAATTATAGGATTCGATATTGAAGATATAAATCACGGTTATGTAGGTGTAATAACTGGAGTTAACGATTCTTCTGCCCAATCACTATTTGAAATAAATTCAAACGGAACTGAGGTTTTTATTCCAATGATAGACGATTTTATTAAAAAAGTAGATAGAGATCATAAGAAAATTATTGTTGAATCCCCACCAGGATTGATAGATTTATATCTAAACAACTAACAAATTTAGAGAGGTGGCCGAGTGGTCGAAGGCGCACGCCTGGAAAGTGTGTATACCTCAAAAGGGTATCGAGGGTTCGAATCCCTTCCTCTCTGCTAAAATGAACACAAATTGATTCAAAACACAGCAAACAATTGGTTTTGCTGGGATTTGAATTTTAGGAGTTAACAGACAAATTGATTTAAACACTATGATTAGGTCAACAAATCGGTCAACAACTAATAAAAAGTAAATTTGTTGACCGAATTATTACGACAGAGCTGAAAACACTAGAGTTTTATATTTTTAAAATCAATTAAATTTGGTATTAAAAAGGTTCGTAATTAGATTTATCAGTTCAAAAAAAGGTCATACTTTTATGTGAAATGATTTTACCATAGTTGATTTGACTTTCGTCTTAAAAAAAGTTTAACTTAAAAAGACGACAACTATGAAAACAACTACCACATTTGCAATCCTAATTTGGATTAATGCTTCACGTGCTAAAAACAACGAAGCAGAACTTTTTGCAAGAATTACTGTTAATCAAAAGAGAGTTAATATTCGCTTAAAAAGAAAAGTAAATATTGATTCCTGGGATAAAGCTAAATCACGGGTTAAAGGAACTAGTCAAGAAGCACGTATTATAAATGGATACATTGAGCAAACACAGGCTTGGTTATTTCAAGCCTATCAAGATTTAAAAGCCGAAAGAAAAATAGTTACTTAAAGGAAATGGCAGACGTATGCAAAATCAAAAAGAACCTTACTTTTCATATGGCGCGCCATACATTTGCCACCACAGTAACCTTAACTAACGGGGTTCCAATTGAAACGGATTTCACTTTTTATTTCAAGTTTTCTAGGCGAGTTTCTAAAATTTAGAATTTGATTGAAAAATTTAGAGATTGGTTCGTAAGCCTAGGCTTTTTTGTTTCTTTTTTTGGCAATGCAAAAAAGAAAAGAAGTAATTATTTTAAAATAAAAACTATGAACCCATCAACATACATAAAAACCGAAGGAACATCAAAATTCCAAATAGAAGAAATAATAAACAACACATTCATTACGATTTCAAAAAAATAAAAACGTACCTCAACATCAAAGGTCATATCCTTTTTGGCAAAAACTTCAAAATCTACAAAGAAGACGAACCGCTGCTTTTTTAAACTATGCTGTTACTTTATACAAGATCGCTACAGCTGCGCCCAAATGGGAATCGACACCAACAAAGACCAACAAAGGATTATTGCTTTCGGGTCCTGTTGGTTGTGGAAAAACATCACTAATGAAGCTACTACCCTATTTAGCGCCACATAAAACCAACTATGAAATCATTCCAACAAGACATATAGTTTTTAACTTCAACGCAACCGGATTTGAAGTGTTAGAAAAATACAATCAAACAAAAAACAACTGCTTTGATGATCTCGGAGTAGAACCAACTGGTTCACATTATGCAAAAGAATGCAATGTTTTAGGTGAAATATTATTATCACGATATGAATCGTTCTGTCATCCTGAGCCTCAGAGAAGGATCTATACTCACATTACCACAAACCTCAACGCTCAAGAGCTAGAAAAAAGATATGGTAGTTGAGTGAGGGGCAGACTTAGAGAGATATTTAACTTAATTGTTTTTGACGAAACTTCAACTGATAAACGAAAATAACTACCTTAATATTTTATTTAATTCAAAAGTGAAAATGTCTAATTCCTTAAAATAAATTTTGTGAATTAAAATCTTAATCGTAATATTGCAATATATTAATAAAGCAATATGGGCACCACAAAATCAGAGAAATTTAGCGAGAATCAAAACAATTTGGCACAAATAGCAAGAGTATTTGCGCATCCGGCAAGAATAGCAATATTACAGCAAATTTTTAAATTGGATGCTTGTATTTGTGGTGATTTGGTAGCGGAAATTGGACTCGCTCAACCAACAATTTCCCAGCATTTAAAAGAATTAAAAAATTTAGGTATAATAAAAGGAACGATTGAAGGAACAAGTGTCTGTTATTGTATAAATGAAGATGTTTGGAAGGCTATTAAACAAGATTTTATATCTTTTTTAAATCAAGACATTACTTCAAATGGTCAATGTTGCTAAAAATAATTTATAAACGTGTTATTACAATAAATACTATTTAATATGAAAACAGATCAAGAATTAAAGGATTTAGTAAAGCAAAAATATAGTGAAATTGCTGAACAAAATACAGATGATAATAGAGCTTCTTGTTGTGGTTCTGGAGAATGTTCATCGGAAGTATACAACATTATGAGTGATAGCTATGAGACTTTAGAAGGTTATAACCAAGATGCAGATTTAGGATTGGGTTGTGGACTTCCAACGGAATACGCTTTAATAAAAAAAGGAGATACAGTACTAGATTTAGGCAGTGGAGCCGGTAATGATTGCTTTGTTGCCAGAGCTCAAACTGGTGATACTGGAAAAGTAATAGGCGTAGATTTTACACCAATCATGATAGAGAAAGCTCGTGAAAATGCCGAAAAAAGAGGTTTAAATAATGTTGAATTTAGGAAAGGTGATATTGAAAAACTACCTCTTACTTCAAATAGTGTTGATGTAGTTGTTAGTAACTGCGTACTTAATTTAGTTCCTAATAAAATGGGGGTATTTCAAGAGATAATGAGAGTGTTAAAACCAGGAGGTCATTTTAGTATTTCTGATGTTGTATTAATCGGTGACCTTCCTTTAGAACTAACTCAAGAAGCAGAAATGTATGCTGGATGTGTTTCAGGAGCTATTCAAAAGAATATTTACCTAGATATGATAGACACTTGTGGCTTTTCAGAACTAATAATTCAAAAGGAGAAACCCATAAATTTGCCAAATGATATTTTAAAAAAGTATTTAAATGAAGCTAATTTAACGTCATTTAGAAACTCGAATATTGGTATATTTAGTATTACGGTATTTGCTAAAAAACCTGACACTTGTATCCCCGGTAATGGATGTTGTTAACAAAATAAAAAATTATAATTAATGCTATATCAACAAATAAAAACCACTTTTACTTCATATAAAAAAGAAAATATTTCTAATGAACGTAAGCAAGATTTAGAACCTTTAATTGATTATATTCAATCTAAAGTAAATAAAAATAAAAACATTAATCTTAACTTTATTTGCACTCATAATTCCCGCAGAAGTCACTTATCACAAGTATGGGCACAAGCAGCTGCGCATTATTTCAATATAAAAAATGTTTACTGTTATTCTGGAGGAACTGAAGCTACCGCCTTATTTCCAATGGTTGTAAAAACATTAGAAAATGCTGGCTTTGAAATCACAAAACTGTCTGCAGAAAACAATCCTGTTTACAGTATTAAATATGCTAAAAACGAACATCCAATTATTGGTTTTTCTAAAACATTCGACAATCCTTTCAATCCAAAAAGTGATTTTGCAGCATTAATGACGTGTTCACACGCTGATGAAAATTGTCCATTCATAATTGGTTGTGAACAAAGAATACCTGTACGGTATCAAGATCCAAAAGCTTTTGACAATACACCGCAACAAGTAAAAAAATACCAAGAGCGTAGCAATCAAATTGCAACGGAAATGCTGTATGTTTTCTCTCAAATTAAATTATAAAAAATGAAAAAAAAATTAAGCTTTTTAGATAGTTATTTAACTCTATGGATATTTATTGCAATGGCAATAGGAGTTGGTATCGGTTACTTTGCTCCTTCATTTCCAACTTTTTTAGATTCTTTTAGTAGTGGTTCAACAAATATTCCAATTGCAATAGGTTTAATTGTAATGATGTATCCTCCATTAGCGAAAGTAAATTATGCCCTTCTACCTAAAGTATTTAAAAATGTTAAAATTCTTTCCATTTCATTGGTGTTAAATTGGATCATAGGTCCAGTATTAATGTTTGTTTTGGCGTTAACATTTTTACAAGCGTATCCCGAATATATGGTAGGTTTAATTTTAATTGGTTTGGCGCGTTGTATTGCAATGGTTTTGGTTTGGAATGATCTTGCAGAAGGAAGTAGTGAATATGGAGCTGGACTGGTTGCGTTAAACAGTATATTTCAGGTTTTTGCATATAGTTTTTATGCTTGGTTATTTATTACAGTGTTACCGCCATATTTTGGTTTTGAAGGCGCAATTGTAGATATTTCAATAGCCACCATAGCTGAAAGTGTTGCTATTTATTTAGGAATTCCATTTTTATTAGGAATTTTAAGTAGACTTATCTTAGTAAAATTAAAAGGGGAAGATTGGTACACTACCAAGTTTATTCCTACAATTTCACCGTTAACATTAATAGCTTTGCTATTTACAATTGTGGTAATGTTTTCTTTAAAAGGAGAATTAATTGTTGAAATACCAATGGATGTACTGATAATTGCAGTTCCATTATTAATATATTTTGCTATTATGTTTTTGGTAGGTTTTATTACAACCAAAGCTATGGGAGCAAACTATAACCAAACAGCAGCAGTGGCATTTACAGCAGCCGGTAATAATTTTGAATTAGCAATAGCCGTTGCAATTGCAGTATTTGGGTTAAACTCAGGTCAAGCCTTTGCAGGTGTTATTGGTCCTTTAGTTGAGGTTCCTGCACTTATTTTGTTAGTACGTGTTTCATTTTGGCTGAAGAAAAAGTATTTTAATTAAATGCAATAATTATAATATTTTGTTAAATACATTTAAGCATTTGCTTAAATACTAATATTAGTAGTATATTAGCCCCATATTTAATTTTAAATAGTTAATTATGGATAACAATAAATCATGTATAAGGCTCTTTGCAGACGAAACTCAAATCAATCTATGCAAAAATAAACTACAATCCAATGCAAATGCTTTTAGTCATTTAAGTGGCTTATTGGCTCTTGCTGGTAATGAAGTACGTCTAAAAATTTTGTTTCTATTGGAGGAAGAAGCCGAATTATGTCCTTGTGATCTTGCAGATATTTTAGGTATGAGTGTACCTGCAGTTTCACAGCATCTTCGTAAAATGAAAGACAAGAACATACTTAAAACAAGACGTTCAGGTCAAACTATTTTTTATTCTATACAACCAGAACAGCTTAACCTGCTGCGTCCATTTTTCAAACATATTAATCAAAATTCAAAAAAAGAACTTGTATGAGCACTAAATCAAATAACCTTGTAGGTGCAGGAGTACTGTCGGCAATAGCAGCCTCTTTATGTTGTGTTACACCAGTATTAGCCTTATTTGCTGGCACTACAAGTATGGCATCTTCCTTTTCTTGGATGGAACCTTTTAGACCCTATTTAATTGGATTAACCTTGTTGGTATTGGCTTTTGCTTGGTATCAAAAGTTAAAACCTAAAACAAAAGAAGAAATTGAATGTGCATGTGAAGAAGATGAAAAACCACCATTTATGCAATCAAAAACTTTTTTGGGAGTTGTAACATTTTTTGCAATAATTATGCTAGCCTTTCCTTATTACGCAGATATTTTTTACCCAAACACCAAAAAAGAGGTAATTATTGTAAGTGCTTCTAATATTAAAACTATTGAATTTGTTATTGATGGTATGACCTGCAGTGGTTGTGCTGAAATGGTGAATTTTGAAGTAAATAAGTTAGAAGGTATCATAAGTTCAAATGCATCATATGAAAATAGTAATGCAGTTGTAGAATTTGATGTAACTAAAACAAATGAACAAGAAATTGAGAAAGCCATCAATTCAACAGGTTATAAAGTACAATACAAAAAAGAAATCTAATAAATATAACAAATGAAAAAATCTATTTTAATTCCGTTTTTAATTTTATTTATTTCAGTTCAAGCTAGTGCGAAAATTGGCAGCGTTTTGGTCAAAAAAATAGAAATTAATAAACCTGTTCAAGAACAAATTAAAACAATTACATTAAAAGTTACTGGAATGACGTGTGCAGGGTGTTCTATTTCTTTGCAAAAAGAAATAAAAAGTGTAGAAGGTGTTATTGAAAATGATGTTAAATATCCTGGAGATATCGCAATAATTAAATATGATTCAACAAAAATTACAATTGATGAATTAGTGAAACTTATTGAAAATAAAGGATATATAGCTGAAATATTTAAAGATAAAGCTTAATATTTTTTTAGTTTATTTTGAATTTGAATTTAAAAGACATGACACAAAATACAAAAACAATTACATTAGATATTGAAGGAATGACCTGTAGTGGATGTTCTTCTCATATTGAAAAAGATATGAGAAAAATAAAAGGCATACTAAATAGTTCTGTAAATCACGAAACAGGCAAAGGTGAATTTACTTTTGATGAAAATCAGCTAAATAAAACTACGCTTGTTACTGCAATTAACGCTATCGGAAACTACAAAGTAAAAAATGATGTTAAAAAGGAAGATTGCGGTACTACAAGCTCAAACCAAGAAAACAGTAAAGACAGTCACATAGAAAATAACCACTTCGATTTAATTATTATAGGTGGTGGTTCGGCTGCATTTTCAGCAGCAATTAAAGCCGAAAGCTTAGGCTTATCTACTTTAATGGTGAACGCTGGTTTAGATTTTGGTGGAACTTGTGTAAATGTTGGGTGTGTACCTTCTAAAAATTTAATTAGAGCTGCTGAAACAGCGTACCACGCTTCACATTCAAATTTTAAAAGCATTAAACCAAAAGGAGCAGATATTGATTTTTCTCAACTCATAAATGATAAGAAAAAATTAGTAGCAACATTACAACAAAAGAAGTATATGGATGTTGTAAGTGATTTTAAAAACCTTACAATGCTTAAAGGATGGGCAGAGTTTTTAGATCATAAAACCATTATTGTTAATGGAAAATACACATATACAGCAATCAAATTTGTAATAGCCACAGGAGCAACAACAAATATTCCAAACATTGAAGGTTTAAATGATGTTGGTTATTTAACTAATGTGTCCTTATTTGATTTAGAAGAAAAACCAAAGAGCTTAACAATAATGGGGGCAGGTTATATTGGTTTAGAAATAGCACAAGCATATAATCGTTTAGGCGTTAAAGTTCGTATTATTGAATTTACTGATAGACCACTAAGAAGCCAAACAAAAGATATAACAGATGTTTTAGAAACCCAACTAAAAAAAGAAGGTATTGAAATTCTTCCAAATTTTAGAGCTTTTAAATTTGAAAAAAAGGATGGTGATACAATTATTCATTGCAATTGCCCTGATGGTTCTACAACTAAAATTATAGAAAAAGGAAGAGTAGTTGTTGCTACAGGAACCAAACCAAACACTTCTAAATTAGGTCTTGAAAATATTGATGTTAACTTAACTAAAAGTGGCCATATTAGTGTAAATGAAAAAATGGAAACGAATATTTCTACTGTTTACGCTGCTGGTGATGTTGCAAATACACCTGCTTTTGTTTATACAGCCGCTACTGAAGGGAATATAGCAATAACAAACGCTTTTACAGGCGAAAACAAAACAACGGATTATACATCACTACCTTGGGTTGTATTTACAGACCCTCAAATTGCTGGAGCTGGTATGGATGAATTGGAAGCCGAAAAAGCAGGCATTTCTTTTGAAGTATCTAAATTAGAACTTAAAGATGTACCAAGAGCCATTGCTGCTAATGATACCAGAGGCTTTATTAAATTGATACGCAATACTGAAACAGATAAATTAATAGGTGCAAGAGTAATTGCACCTGAGGGTGGTGAGCTCATACAGCAATTAAGTATGGCTATTAAATATGAAATTTCCATAAAAGAATTAGCTGAAAGTTTTTATCCTTACCTAACCTTAAGTGAAGGTATTAAGTTAGCAGCTATTACTTTTGGCAAAGATGTTTCTAAATTAAGCTGTTGTGCCAGTTAATTATAAATATTTGAGAATTTAAAATAGTGTCAATATATTTGCAACACCATTGCATTTATTATTTTAGTACATTTGCATCAGTTTATGAAATTTGTAGCAATTATATTAGTGTCCTTAAATATTTTACTCACCGCAATTCCTTGTGATGATGTAAATTCATTTGATTTAAATCAAACTGAATTAAATGCAGGACATTCTGAGAATGATTTAAAAGATATTCTTGATTTTTGCACACCATTTTGTTCTTGTAATTGTTGTTCAACAATAGTAATTAATCCATCTATAGACCAATATTCCTCTAATATTGAAACTTTTTACTCTGAATTTAATAGTGATAACATTACACTATTTTCAGAGAATCAACTGCAACAAGTATTTCAGCCACCTCAAGTATAATTCATTTTTTTATAGGATATTTATATCCTTTCAAGACCATTCTGTGGTCAATTTTCACATTATTTGATAGCGTCTTCGTATTACAGCGAATGGCTTAACTAAATTAAATCTCTTTTTATGATTAATAAAATCATTTCATATTCCATTAATAATAAATTTATTATTGGGCTCTTTATAGTGGCTCTTGTGGGCACAGGCATTTGGTCTATGGCTACTATAAATTTGGGTTCTGTACCCGATATTACTAACAACCAAGTACAGGTTATTACAGTTGCCCCAAATTTAGGTACTGAAGATATTGAGCAATTTGTTACCTATCCAGTAGAATTGGCAATGGCAAACCTTCCTGATGTTATCGAACTTCGTTCCGTATCTCGTTTTGGTCTTTCCGTTGTAACAATTGTTTTTAAGGACGAAGCTGGTACTTATCTTCCTCGGCAATTAGTTCAGGAGAAATTAACCGAAGTTGCTGGAGAAATCCCCGAAGGCTTTGGCACACCATTTATGGCTCCAATTACCACAGGTTTGGGCGAAATCTACCAATACACCCTAAAGGTAAAAGAGGGTTACGAAGATAAATACGATGCAATGGAGCTTCGTACCATACAAGATTGGATTGTAAAACGCCAAATGGCATTAGTCCCAGGAGTCGTTGAGGTAAATGCTTTTGGTGGTTATGTAAAGCAGTACGAAGTTGCCATAAATCCTGATAAACTAAAAAGTTTCGGTATTACAATGAATCAGGTTTTTGAAGCCCTTAAAGAGAACAATGCCAATACAGGAGGCGCATACATAGAAAAAAACCATCAGGCTAATTTTATTCGTGGTGAAGGTTTGGCGCGTAGCATTGAAGACCTAGAAAATACAGTGGTAACTACTCAAAATGGTAGTCCTGTTTTAATAAGGGATGTTGCCGAAAAAGTGGGCTATGGCAATCAAGTGCGCTATGGTGCATTTACCCAAGATGGACACGAAACTGTTGGTGGACAAATTTTAATGCTAAAAGGCGAAAGCCCTGGCAACGTGGTCGAAAATGTGGAGAAGCGCATTGTAGAAATACAAAAATCCCTACCGGAAGGCGTTTACATAGATACGTTTTTAAGTCGAAGTGAACTGATTGGAAGAACCACAAGCACAGTAGAAAAAAACCTCGTAGAAGGTTCGCTTATTGTGATTTTTGTATTGGTATTGCTTTTGGGAAGCTTCCGTGGAGGATTAATTACCGCTTCGGTAATCCCGTTATCATTGCTCTTCGCATTTATTTTAATGAAACAATTTGGTGTATGGGCAAATTTAATGTCCTTGGGTGCCATTGATTTTGGAATCATCGTGGATGGTGCAGTAATTATTGTTGAAGGAATGGTATTTCACATTCATCAACGGATGAAAAAAACTACAACCGCCATAGACCAATCTGAAATGGATGAAATAGCCTATGAATCGGCAAGTACAATGATGAATTCGGCTTTTTTCGGACAGCTTATTATCCTTATTGTATTTACACCAATTCTCTTTTTGACTGGTGTAGAAGGAAAAATGTTCCGTCCAATGGCATTTACCTTTGGGTTTGCCGTTTTGGGAGCTATTATCCTTTGTCTTACTTACGTCCCAATGATTTCAGCAATGTTCTTAAAACCTACTAAAAATCAGAACAGTTGGTTTGCCAAATTTGAAAACAAGATTGATAGATTTAGTGATAAAATAATGTCTGGTCTAAACAGAGCATATGTACCATTACTCAATTTCGCACTTCGCTTTCGGGCAGGTGTTGTTATTGGAGCGGTTGCCTTGCTATTGATTGCAGGATTTATTTTTAGCAATATGGGTGGCGAATTCATACCCAAATTTGATGAGGGCGACATTGCGTTTCAGGCTTTGATAAAACCGGGGAGTAGTCTTACAGAATCCGTTGAGGCTTCAAAAAAACTTCAAAATTTAATTAATGAATTTCCAGAAGTAAAAACGGTAGTTTCAAGGATTGGTGTGGCAGAAATTCCAACAGATCCAATGCCTATGGACATTGCTGATAGTTACATTATTCTTGAAAAGGATAAGAGTAAATGGACATCCGCAGATAGCAAAGAAGAACTTATAGAAAAAATTCAAGAAAAAATTTCAGTAGTTCCTGGCGTAAATTTTGTATTTACCCAACCTGTAGAACTTCGTTTTAACGAATTACTTACAGGTGTTCGTGAGGACGTGGCAATCAAATTGTACGGAGAAGACCTCGAAGTACTTGCCGAGAAGATACAGGAAATGGCAGCAATCATACAAACCGTAGATGGCGCAGGTGATGTACGCGCAGAAGCGACCAGTGGTCTTCCACAAATGACCGTTGTTTACAATCGTGCAAAAATGGCACAATATGGTGTAACGGTAGATAAATTGAATGATTATGTAAGTGCCGCCTTTTCAGGTGAACAAGCGAGTGTAATTTTTGAAGGCGAAAAACGATTTGATGTGGTCATTCGTTTGGCAAAGGAATTTAGACAAGATATCAATAGCCTTAAAAATCTTTACATAGACCTGCCAAACGGTGCACAAGTACCTTTAAAGGAAGTAGCGGATATCAGCTATAAACCTGGACCTATGCAAATTTCAAGGGATAATACATATCGACGTATTTCGGTAGGTGTCAATGTTCGTGGACGCGATGTAAAATCGATGGTCGAGGAAATTCAGCAAAAACTAGAAGCACAAGTAAAATTGCCACCTGGTTATTATGTAACCTACGGAGGTTCCTTTGAAAACCTACAGCGTGCATCAGCCCGATTAATGATTGTAGTGCCTATCGCATTACTCTTAATCTTTATATTATTGTATTTTGCTTTGAACTCATTCTCACAATCAGTAATGATTTATATGGCAGTGCCTTTAGCCGCCATTGGAGGTGTTTTTGCTTTATTAATACGGGGTATGCCATTCAGTATTTCTGCGGGAGTCGGTTTTATCGTGCTCTTTGGAGTAGCCGTTTTAAACGGATTGGTACTGATAAACAAATTCAATGAATTAAAAGAAAGTGGAATGACAGATTTAAAAAAGCGAATATACGAGGCAACACACGAGCGATTACGCCCTATTTTGCTTACGGCAACGGCGGCCATTATGGGCTTTATTCCAATGGCGATTTCTACCTCTGGAGGTGCAGAAGTACAGCGTCCATTGGCAACCGTGGTTATTGGTGGCTTGCTTTCAGCAACATTTTTAACACTTGTGGTTCTTCCTGTATTATACTATTGGCTTGAATCGAGAAAGGAACGAAACAATACTGATGGAGCTGTAAGCTATGTTAACGAATCAACTAAAATTGTTACCGTATTATTGATGGTTGGCGGTTTGATGACTTCTGGATCTGTTTTTGCCCAAGACACCAATCAAGATGGTACAATTTCAAAAACCTTGACTGTAGATGAGGCCATTGCTATGGCAAAAAAGAACTATCCATCACTAAAGGAAAGTCAGGCATTTATTGAACGGGAAAAAGCGATGAAAGGAACAAGTTTTGATTTAGGAAATACCTCTTTATATAAAGGAAGGGAAGACCAAGGAGTGCAACAGGGAATACTAAGTACCTATGGTGTACAACAGGGAGATATTGATGTGCTTTCAGGTTTTTCGAAAGCCAAATTTTATAAAGAACGTATAAAACTCGGAGAAAAATTCTATGTAATTAACGAACAGCAATTGGTTCGCAATGTGATGCAAGCCTATGAACAAATTAGTTATAACAAGGCACAATTGCGCTTTGCAAAACAGCTGGACAGTGTCTATGCAAATTTCAGGTCGGCCGCAGAATCGCGTTACGACACAGGAGAAACCGGGAAACTGGAATTTATTGCAGCATCTTCGGAATATCAACAGATACAGGTATTACGTCAACAGGCCTATGATGATATTGAAATTGCCAAAAGAGCATTAAAGCAGTATTTAGGTACAGATCAAGAAATCGAAACAGTGGAATCACCTTATAAAGTGATAAACACTATCGCAATTTTGGATTCGACTTCGGTAGCCAACAACCCGCTATTACAATTTTCAATGCAAAATGCTGAAGTGAGTAAGGCAAACATTGGAGTTGAAAAATCACAGTTTCTGCCAAAGTTTAGCTTAAGTTATGACAAGCTCAAGTACAATGATTTTTCGGGGTTCAGTGCATATCAGGCGGGTATCAGCATTCCACTTTGGTTCTTACCTCAAAAATCAAGAGTTAAAGCTGCCAAGGCAGATGCAATTGTCGCCGAAAACCAGTATCTGGAACAGAAAGCCATAACTGAAAGTAGGGTTTCACAATTGTTAAAATCCTTGGAGAAAATCCAAAAGACGCTAGATTATTACAGAGAAGGTGCGTTGATTTTAGCTGAAGAACAGATTACAACGGCAGAACTTGCTTCAAAAGAAGGTGAAATAAATTATGTAAACTATATCACAATCCTGAACAGTGCCATAAGAATCAAGCAAAACCATTTACAATTTATCAATCAGTATAACCAACAAACCATTGAGTTACAATATCAATTGGGCAATTTATAACCTTAAAAAAAAGAAAAATGAAGAATATACTATTAGTAGGTACCATATTATTTACACTTATGTTTATGAGTTGTAATGATGCCCCAAAATCTGAACTTGGGCATAACGAAGTTGAAGGCGTATCAAAAACCGAAGCTGGTGGAGAAGATGCACACGGCGAAGAAGGTCACGAAGAAGAAGAAGGAGGCCACAGCGAGGAAGAAGGAGCTGTTGAACTTACAAAACAACAAGCAGAAACCATAGGTTTAGAAATGAAACCTTTGGAGGAACGAAATTTAGGGAACAACATTAAAGTAACAGGTATGCTGGAGCTTTTCCCACAGGATAAGGCGAATATCAGTCCGTTTGTTGGTGGAAATGTAAGTTCCATAAAGGTAATACCTGGAGATAATGTAAGCAAAGGACAGGTGTTGGCCTATATTGAACACCCAGATATAATTGCAATGCAACAGAATTATCAGGAAAAAAATGATGAACTGGTATTTTTAAAACAGGATTTTGAGCGCAAGCAGACTCTCTATAATAAAGGTGTTTCTTCTGGAAAGGAATTTCAAATGGCGCAATCAAAATTTCGTTCCACAACATCCAGCGTCAATGGTTTGCAGTCCCAATTGAAACTGTTAGGCATTAATCCAGACAAAGTAGCTGAAGGTCAAATATATTCTGCTGTTCCCATTACCTCACCCATAAGTGGCTATGTGGATGAAGTAATGATTAACCTTGGTGATTACGTGGCACAACAATCCAAAATGTTCTCAATAAGTGATAATTCAAAGATTTATGTTAATTTTAAAGTATATGAAAAAGACATAAAGCAAATCAAGAAAGGGCAACAGATATATTTTTCAACAGCTTCTCGTCCAGATCAATTGCTTAAAGCAACCATTCGGTCTGTGGGTAAAACCTTCAACACCGACCCAAAAGCTATAGAAGTTCTAGCAGATATTGAAAACAAAGATAAAAACCTGTTACCAGGTATGTACGTAGAAGGACGCATAGTGTATGGCGAGAAAAAGGGTTTTGCCGTACTAGAAGCTGCTATTATAAAAGAAGGTGAGCAATCCTTTATTTTTATTTTGGATGAAGATGAAGAAATGGAAGCGAATAAAATGAAATTTAAAATGATACCTGTAACCGTTGGTATTACGGATTTAGGTTTTGTTGAAGTCAATCTTCCAAATGATGTTTCAAAGGAGGCTAAAGTTGTGATAAAAGGAGCTTATAACCTTTCTTCGGAAATGGTGAAAGGCGAACTGGAGCACGACCATTAATTAAATAATAATCAGAGGTTTTGATTCCGAGTTTATTAGTTAAAAAGTATAATAGGCTCGGTTCAAAATTGATAAACATTTTAAAATTCATAATATGAAAGAAATAAAAGCATTTATAAAGCCAAACCGAATCCAAAGAGTTATTGAAGCATTAACTGATAGTGGATTTAAAAGTATGACCCTATCGCAAGCTGAAGGCACTGGAGCCTTTAAGGCCAAAGGAGCAAGACCATCCTTAGATTTCCATATTACCAATAGCCCAATAATTAAAATTGAACTGGTATGTCAAAATGAAGAAGCCCAAGCTGTCATAGAAATTATTTCAGCTAATGGCAAAACCGAAGAACCCGCCGATGGGATTATTTATGTATCAAATATTGAAGATGCCTTTAAAATTAAAACAGGAGAATCTTTGAAGCGCTTTAATTTATAACAAAATGACAAATTTTGAGCAAATATTAAATAAAAATAACGTAAAACCAACAGCAATGCGACTGTTGGTTTTACAATTCCTTTTAAACAAAAAAGTAGCTGTTAGTCTAACCAATATTGAAGAGTATTTTGATAACTCAGATAGAACGACATTGTACCGTACCTTAAAAACTTTTGTAGAAGGTGGTATTGCTCACAAAATTGACGATGGTACAGGCATTACTAAATATGCCTTGTGTGAAGAAAATTGCCATTGCGAAATTGGAACCGATCTGCATTTACATTTTCATTGTAAAAAATGTAAAGAAACTATCTGCATTACCGACAGTAAAATTCCTACAATAAGTTTACCAAAAGGCTATATTGCAGAAGATGTTAACCTCGTTGTAAAAGGGATTTGCGACAAATGTAATGCTAATTAAAACAATTTATTAATTATGACAACTAG
>TARA_R110001583_G_scaffold20094_2_pt1 | contig 15420 bp, 7 predicted proteins | sample TARA_R110001583 | Tara Oceans TARA_R110001583 (sample SAMEA4398432) | marine metagenome | biome: Polar Biome; feature: [MES] marine water layer (ENVO:01000295) within the mesopelagic zone...; material: water (ENVO:00002006), including particulate matter (ENVO:01000060) such as...... | reverse complement strand
CATTGTCAGGACTGTTATAAATTGTTTTAATTAAAGCATTTTCAACACTTCTAACGGTGGGATTAACACCTAAGTCTTTAAAGTTTTTAACAAATAAATCAGCTTTAGAACTAAATTCTGATCTTTGATCTGTACTTAAAGATTCACTAAACTTAACAACATCTTGTGATCTTTGCTCTCCAGCTGTTTGATCAAGCACATCTTGCATATTATCCATTACGTTATCTATATAAAACGATGTAACTTCATTGCTAGTCATACCAGTTCTATCAGATAAATCAGCTATAAAGTCTGGATCAGTACTTAATTTAAATAATTCTGTTTTAGCAAGCTCTTGAGCTATAGGCTTTATTAATGATCTTTGCCTTTCTATTAATGTAGTATAACCTCCTCTAGTAAAATACTTGGCAAATTCTTGTGGATCTGGCTTTTGAACTTTAAATATTTGTTTTCTATAATAAGTAGTTTTACCATCAGCAGTCTTTTTAATATCTTCTCTACCTATTTCTTTTAATTTAAATACATTACTCCAAGCTTTACTTTTAGCTTTTTGTTTTATTAGATCAATAGGCATAGCTCCTATTATAGTATCTCTATTAGCGTTTATAAAATCAACATATTGTTTTGGCGCAAAACCTAATACACTTCTAGTGATAGGTCCCATCTCAGCTTTAATAACTTTAGTTATTTCTTTTGTTATAGCTTCATTAATATCTTTAGTTACAGTCTCTGCAGTAACTCCTTCTGTTATAGCTAATTTTTTTAATCTTTTAGAAACAATACTTTTAACTTCATCAAACAACTCAGGAGTAATTATAGATAATTCCTCAAAAGATCTTAAGTCTCTGCCTTCAGTTTCTTTTTGTTCAGTATCTATTATTTCATCTATTTTAGCTCCCTTAGCATCTTCTATTTGCTTAGCAGTTTCGCTGTCTATAGACATGTCATTGTTTATTAAGTCATTTGGTAAATATCCTAATATTCTTTGATTTAATCTAGCGTTAATCCACTGTGCTAGTTGTATATCACCAAACTTAGACATGTTTCTATTTTCATAAGCTCTAACTAGTCCAGGTATACCAGAACCACCTGTAGCCATGTCAGAAACAACATCTTCTAATATCTCATTATTAAATCCATCAAAATCTCTTGGTTTTATTAAAGTTTTACCAACCCTAAAACCTTTGTTAAGCCTAGAAGTAATAAAGTTTCTATATAAATTACCAATTTCAAATCCTTTGTCTTTTATGGACTTATCACTATTATAGATTTTATCTACTTCATCAAAAAGTTTTTTATCTTTATTTGATAAGTTTACAGTTTCAGAAGCTTTAATTTGAGAAGCTGCTATTCTACTTTGAGTTCTTGTATCATTAATAGGTATAACTTTACCTTGTTTATCAACAATACTAAATCTATCTTGAGCCTCTGTTAAAGTAGCAATATCTACTTCGCCTGCTGCAATTTTTTTACCAAATCCTAAGAAAAATTCTAATATATCTTTTTGACCTTTAAATTCTATATTGTAATCACCACCAGATGCGTCCATAAGACCATCATTTAATAGTTTACCCATTATAGCTTTAAAATTATCCATTTTATCTAGATCAACTTTTCCTTCAGGTATTAGTTCTATAAATGAAGATATAACTTCATCATAATCAAAATCGCCATCTAACTCTAAATTAGCATTACTAGCGCCCATAGCTCTAAGAGCATCTTTTTGATCTGTATATACTAAGTATTTAATTATTTGATCACCTAAATTTTTAAAAGCTTCAGGATTATTTTTTAATAACTTTCTACTAATAGTGTGAGTATTTTCATGAAGGCCACTAGTAAATCTTTTGCTTGCTGTCATATTTTCTCTAACAACAAAATCTAACTCAAATCCTGCTCCAGATATAGATCCACCGTTTAAACTTCCTTTATTAATACGTTCTATTGTTCCTTTTTTGTTACTTTCTAAATTTGCTTTTTTCTCTGGATTAGTTTCTAACTCTATTGCTATATCAAAAGTGTTAGCTATTTCTCCTATAGCTTGCTCTCTTGATTCAAAATCAATAAAAGTATGTCCTAATTTTTCTGATTGTTTTCTATCTTTTTCAAGCTGTTTATCCATTTGCTGCTCAAACATTATGTTATCAGCTTCTACAGCTATTTCAGTACCAGTAGGATTGTAATTGCTTTTAGGATTTTTGCTAGTTCTATTATTGTCAAATAAACTCTGTGTAGCTTGATTAGTTATTTCTGTGTATTTTTTTCTAGTAGGATTATTTACATCTTTACCAGCCGAATTCATCATTAACGCACCATAAGAACTTCCAAATGTTTCTGTATTATTAAACATTTCCATGCCTTTTTTAGCTGTATTATAAACAGTGCCTATAGTTTCTAGTTCTTGATCTTTCTGTGCTTTTGATTTAGTTTTATCATTAGCCACGGCAAAAGCTTCATTTCTTATCTTTTGTAAATTAGTTTGACCTTCTATAAAATTAGAAGCATCTTCAGGTAACATACCTTTTTCTCTTACGTTTTCTTCAGCAGTTAGATAAGCATCTACAGCTGTAGCTTCGTAAGTCTCTATTAGGCTATTGTTATTATCTATATCAGCTTGTACAGATGCAACATCTGAAACAGCGCCACTGTTTATAGATTCTATTAACGACGCATTTTTACGTCTTAATTTATTAGCTAAATCTGTATTTTTATTTATTATATTTAATTCTTTATTAGCTGTAAAATTTTTAGTACCTGCTACATATAGGCTAGGCACACCACTCATACCAGCTCCCCAAAAACCTGAAGATACAATAGTTTCTTTCATGTTCTCCATAAAAGGTCTACCATCTATTAAGTTTTGGGTACCTGTTGTTAGTCCTTCAAAAAACATTTCACCTAAAGTTTCAGGCATTATATCTTTTCTTAAGTGTTTTGAAATCTCTTGTCTAAAACCTTCACTTAACTCTCTTTCAAGTAAATCGTCAGAAACTCCCGCCACTTTACCAAGACCTTTATTTAATAATGGAGCTGTACTAAAATATGCAAAAGCTCCTTCAGCAACACCATAACCAATAGACTTTAAAAAAATTTCAGTGTTACTATATAAATCTTTTCCAGTTTTAAACTCTTCATATTTCATGTCTGACATTTTACCACCAAAACTAGACAAACCTATCATACTAGAACTAGATACGTTAGCTGCAGTTTGAATAGCTTTACCAGTTAAACCAGCACTTTTAGCAGCAATACCACTTAAACCTCCTGTAGCTATCATAGAAACAATTATAGGAGCCTGATTAGCTATACTTTGATAAGTATATTGGCCAACGTCTGCTAGACTACTAATATCACCAAAAGCTATATCATCTTTATATTCGTCTTTAACATTTTCTTCCCAGCTCTTTAAAGCCATCATACCTTGATCAACTATTCCATTTTCCTCAAAACCTAAATTACTAGCAGTAATTTTCATAGCTAAACTAACAGGGTTTAGGTATTCAGCAATTTTGTAAGCTCCATAAAGAATGCTAGTAACTAAGTCTAAGCTAGCTAAACCCAACATTACACTAAACTTAGAAGCGTCATTATAATTTTTTCTAATTATATTAAACTTTTCTTTATTATTTTCTAAGTCTTTAGTGCCTTTGTTTATATCAAGTATAAGTTCTCTAGCTTCTTCACCTAAATTTACAATACGATTAGTTTCCGCTTTAGCAGAGTCATATAACCAAGCAGGTATTTTTCTACCATCTTCAGCTTGATAAAACTTTTCACCTGGTTTTATGTCATATACTATGCTAGAGTTGTTTTTAAATTCATTTAATTCAGAAACATATTTAGAATTTTTAGGATCTTTAAAGCTCTCTATTTGCACTAAATAATCATTAAGAACATCGTTTTTTCTTTCTAATACAGCAGCTTCTTGACTAACTGTTTTGCTAGCTTTTAATTTAAGATCTTTTTTCTGCTCATCAGTAAGCCCTTTAATACCTTCTATATCTCCTTCTATGTATTTTTCAAAGTTTTGTTTTTTAGCTTCTAATATTAAGTCTGCTTCATAAAGCTTTAAAGCTTCTCTTTTTATTTCTTCTTCGCTTATTTCACCTCCTGTTAACATGCCTAATGAGCTAACTCCATCTTCTAATTTTTGAACTACACTATCTGCTTTTCGCCTTGCTCGTAGTATCATTTCAGCTTGCTCTAAGTAGTCTTCAAACTTATCATTAGTGTATTTTTGTACTTTAATTCTTTTACTACCAGAAGCACCTTCTATCTGGCCTTGAACAACTTCCTCTACTTCTATTTTATCAAAAATACTTAAGTCATTGTATGTTTCTTCTTTGCCAGTAGTTATATTTAATCTCGTTTGATTTCCAAGCTTTTTATCTATTCTTTTTTGTTTGTCTTCGCCTAATACAAAAGGTAAAGTAGTATTACTTTTATATTTATATTCGCCAATATTAAATTCTAATTCATCTGGTTCATCATAAGAAGTTAAAGACTTAAACTCAGCGTCGTCTTTTGCTATATTAGCTTCTAGTTCTTCTAAATTTAAACCTTCAATATTAGATAAAACGTTTATTAATTTTTCTTGATTACCAATAGAATTACCTTTAGATAAATCTATTTCTTCTCCATTTATATTTATAGTTGCATAACTTTTCGCACTCACCCCGCCGTACTCGGCATTTAAGTTTGGAGCTACTTTATTTAAGTACCTAGTTAAAGTTTTAGCTTTATCTTTATCATCTAACCCTTCTACATCAAATAAACCAACAGGTAGTAATTGAGTTAATTTTTCATTTACAGTTAATACTTCTGGTTTTTTAGATACATCAAAAGAAGTATCACTACCAGTTTCTACGCCAGTACCTTGGCCATCTAGCATGCCTTCTATGATACTATTAACTTCATCACTAAAATTATATACAGTTTCTATTACACCTACTGTATCTTCTTGTAGCAACTGATTAAAATCTTCTATTTCAAGATTACCTCCTGTAACGTCTAAATATGCTTGATATAATATATTATCTGGATCCATAAATAGTATTATGTTTTATTTAAATTTAAAATTGACTAGACATTAACCTTCCAGGTGATCTTTCACCTGTAGTTGGATCAATCATACCACCACTGCCTGCTTGTATAGATCTATCACTACCTTCTACAGAAACTGGAACTGAATAAGATTGACTAGGATCATATGATTTTATAAATCTTTCTAATAAAAAGTTGTCTAAATTTTCTTGACTATAAGTACTTAAGCTATTGCCTGAGCCAACCCATAGAGCTTTAGGATCGTAATTTTGATTGCCTTTTGAATCTTTTCCTAAATAATAATTTTGAATAAAGTTTTTACCTTGATCTGTTTTAGCAAATTCTCTAAATTTTGGTACATCTAAACTAGTATACGTTGTGAAAGCAGGTTTTATCACTACTTTTCCATTTATATCTTTATCTACTTTACCTCCAACTTTTGAATTACGTTTTGTGTAAATACCAAAGTCATAAGCTGTTCCTTTAGAATTTTTAATACCATCGCTCATGTGTTTCTGTACATCTTGTAAGCTATCTTTTTGTATAGTATCAAAATAAATATTATCTCTTACACCTTCTTTTTCTCTTTGTAAAATATCCTTTCTGTAGTTAGTTAAACTCACTGGCTGTATTGGTTCAGGATTTTCACCATCATCATCAAAGTTATATTCACTAACTGTAAAACCACCTTTATCATCTGGATATATACCTACATTACCTTCGCCATTTAATAGAGAATCATATATGGAAATCATTTCTGGTTTATAAGACGCTATAACATCTCCAGATTTACCATCTTTTTTCATTTGTTCATAAACCCTTAATCCACCAACAAAAACATCCATATCTTGTTTTAAAGTTTTTATTTGGTCAGTGTACTTAAGTCTAATCTGAGTTATAGTGCTAAGAGGAGCATCGACGCCACCAGCATCTTCTATTGACTTTTTCATTTTTTCTCTTACAAGAGTTATGTTTTCCATTAAAGCATCTTTTTGAAAAATGTTTTTACCTTCTAAGTCTTTTAAACCTGATAATAATTTTGAATTTTTCTCTAGTTCATATACATCTGATTCAGCACCTTCAGTAGCTTTATTAATTAAAGCTTCATTTTTTTTTAACTTTTCTTCAGCTCTTTTTCTATTTAATTCTGCTTGCTTAGCTAAATTAGCCGTAGTAGCTTGAAGTGCTTGATTAAACATTTGTATGCCTCTAGCTGCTTGGTCAGCTCTTGTCTGTATCATTTGTGGATTATCGTATGCTCCCATATTATTTTATTTTTTTAAAATCAACATATAATTTTAACTATCTATTTATCATCACCCATTTTGGCCTAGTGCTGAGACTAGACTATTTAAAGATTGTGTAGCTCCACTCACTCCAGACATAAGAGCAGTGTTACCACCAGCTTGGTAATCAGCAGCTCTTTGAGCGGCATTTTGAGATAAACCAGCTAACCTGTTTAATTGTTGTACATCTCTAACTTCTTGTCTTCCGTATACACCAATTTCTTCTTGTATAGCTTGTTGTTCTAGTGAAAGTTTCTGTTGTTCTTTTTGAGCTTCACCACTCAAGTACATTTGTTGATTTTTTAACTCTTGATTCTCAATAGCAGCAGCTACTTGAGCTTTACTAGTAGCAGCTTGCCTAGCTAATGCGGTTGCTGCGCCAGCGCCTGCTCCAGACCTATTTAAAGCGTTTAGTGTATTAGCTAACGCTTCGTCAGTTTCTTCCATACGTATATTAACACCTTGCATAGCAACACTTAAATTTTGAAAAGGATTAACTACAGAGCTTTTTAAAGCTCTAATGTCATCTGATTTATCTATAACAGACTGTCTACTTGCTTCTAAAGCTTTAATTTCTGCGTCTCTTATTCTTTTTTCTTCTCTTTCGTTACGCGCTTCATCTTTTGCGTCGTTACTGGCTTTCATACCCATGCCTATATTTGCAAGGATTCCGACACCACTTACTACTGCTAATGCTATTGAACTCATATTTTTTTATTTTTATATTCTTCCATGTTCATGGAACAAAATTGTTTTTCTAATTCATTTAATCTGTCAATATCAAGATTATCAGGATTCTTATGTACGTTTACAAAAATAGAATCCTCATTTGCTTGTATAATTCTTCTAGTACCTGGAGTAGATATTACTTGACAAGGTGCTTCGTAATCTTCAACTCCTTCTTTGTTAGCTATAGTTACATGCCCTTTTAATAAGAACCAAACGTGTAAATGGTTATGTATAGCACCAATCACTAACGAGTCTTTGTTCATACTCATTCTTCTTATGTATATACCGTCTACAAAATCATGCTTAATATTCACATCTTTAGTTTCATAAACTAAATTCTCTCCATCACCTACTATGGTCTCTCCATCAGCCATAGCTGTTAATTTACTTGTTATTTCTTCAATTAACTCTACTCTATCTAAACTTATATTACTATCATTTAATTCTATATTCATATTCAATTAATAATTGTTTTAAATTATCAAAATAATTTACTAATAATTCTTCTTTTTTATTTATCTTTTTTAAAGCATAAAACTTGTTGTGCTTTAAATAAATATTAGGATTACTGCTGTGGTTTATATATCTTCCTAGTTCAGTTTTGTAATTATTAAAAATAACTTTACCTATTTCTTCATCTTTATTAAAACTGCGTAAAGCAAAACCACCAACACCTTCAATCTTAGAGCTTTTAATTTTTACTTTATTTTTGTAACAATAAATAACTGGATAACTATTTATTTCTTTTAAAAACTGAGCTTCTGTTAAGTTTATAGTTTTTAAAAAATTATTATAATTTTCTATCAAATTGAAGAAACTACAAAATTAGATGATGCAGAGAAAAGCTGTTTAGCTCCACCTACATCGGTGCTTGAGTCTATTGACATTTTAACTGTAATTAAATATCCTTTTACCCCACTAACGCTATTTCCAAATATAATTTCTCCTGGTCTAGCTACACTAGAATTTACTAAGTTAGCTACATAATGATTTTCTTTTCTATCAAAACCAGCTCTAAATATTGGTTCAGTTAGTGTAGCTGGGTATACATTTCCTGCACTATCATATTGACCTTCTACATAGCTTTTAATACTATTAGTAGTATCTTGGTACTGATTAAATGTTCCTGTATTTTTTACTTGATCAAATCCTTCAAAATCTGAAACATAACTATCAACTTCCCAACCATTATTACCTTCATATGCTATAGTATTAAAATTTTTAACTACTGTAGGGTTAGGATTAAATATAAACTCTACGAAAGATTCGGCTGGTGTTGTAGCTCCATAAAACTTACCTCTACCATCACTTACGCTTTCATCGTAATGTTGATATACATTACTGTCTATAAAAGTGTAGAAATTATTTTTTAAACTACCCATAAACACTGGCTTGTAACTATAAAAACTTGTCCAACCTTTTATCTGCTCATCATAGCCCAGTGTATCAAAAGTATTATCAGCTGAAGATATTGTTCTTGGTTTAGTTTGTAGAGATATAGTATAAGCTGATTGGTGAGCATCCCAAGATCCTAAAACTCTCCCTCTTCTATAAGTTACAAAAGTTATGTTAGTATAATCTCCAGCAGAACCAAAGTTAAAAGTTCCACTTAATGTAACTGAATTAATAGTGGGTATATCTATTACAGTAAGCCCAATAGACGTCACAGCACCGCCTGATGCAGTTACTTCAACGTCTGCACCTAATTCTACAGTAGTATTAATAATACTCCCTACATTTACGGTTGCAGTAACTCCAGTTGTAGTAAGACTTATAGTTGTAGTAACTGTTTGTCTTTCGTAATCGTCTGATATAGTAGCTAAAGTATCTCTAAAGTAGTCTTTCATACCATAGCCAGATATTTCTGTTATACCGTCTCTAGACAATCTTAATATAGCCGCTCTATCTTTATCAGCAAAATATTTTCTATATCCATATATTGCAAACGACTCTGGATTTCTACTAATACCATACTCTCCTAAATAAGGAACATCTTGACCTAAAACATTTATTTCAGTACCCGTCTCTACAGAGCCTTGAGCTCCTGAATATATAGCATTTTTATTTATTAATATTTTACTAATTTTATTTTCTTGAAATATACTTAAATTAGTATCTTCTGAATAAAGCTTTTGTATAGAACCGTTTAAAGGATCTAAATCTTTGACTAAAGGATCATATATTGAAAATACATTAGTCTCATTAAAGCCTGTTCTAGTATTTAATAAACCAGAATATATTAAACTATGTGCTCTACTAGTAGCGTCTAAATTTGTGTTAACTACGTAAGCTCTAACTCCTAGAGATAATTGAAAATTATTAAAACCACCTTTTATTCTGCTTTCTTCTAAGTAAAAATTACCATTACCATTTCCTCCAAGGGTTTGAGCAGGGAAAGTAGGATAACCATCTGGGTTCCAAGGTAATCCAGGGTAAGAAACTACACCGCTACTATTATCAATTGACTTAAGCCAAAAAGCGTTAAAATATTTTATTCCAATAGTATAACTCATATTATAAATATTACTTGTTTTTTTACTTTATTACACTAGCTATTAGCAGATACTTCAATACTGCAGTCAGCGGTTTGACCTCCTCCGTCTGATACTCTAACTAATATAGTTTTAGCAGTGGAACCAAAAGCCGCATTAGTGCCTTGTTCTGCATACAAGTTAGCAGAAGTACTTCCTGATGAATATTCTACAGTAAAATAAGGGATTAATGTTTCATCTCCTGTAATGAATTGAACTGTCATATCTTGGCCTATTCCACTAGTATTAAGTAAGTTTGTTCCATTTTTAACTTCATAAGTAACGACTAACTGCCTGCTGGTGACAGTGTCATTAACTGTTACAGCGCCACCACATCCAGATCCAGAAGTAAAAGAAGCGTTTGGTCCAGTAGCTGTAATACTTATAATAGGATTATTGTTGTAAAGTCTGAAAAAAGGAGATACATAGCTGCTACTTCCTGGAGACATTTGGAAAGTTAAATCTCTAGTAATGGAAGTACCATCAGTAGCGTAGGTAATCGTTGGAGAAACAACTCTTAATGTGAAGTTGTATATATCATTAGTTGAGCTATTATTTCCAAAAAACTTATAAACTGTGTTTCGTATTTGATAAGGCTGAGAACCATCGGCTAAGGCTGTTAGTGCAATTACCTCAAAATCACTAGTTATAGTGTTTGCTGGTGTAGCAGAGTCTGTTACAGAAAGTAAACTTACTACAGGTTCATAAGCTAAACTACCATTATTAGCAATGGTTATAGGATCTCCATCATAATCAGCTACTAAAAAGCCTGTTCCAGCGCTTAAACCTACTAATGGAGTACCAATACCCATTGATTCCTGCCCATTTGGCCAGCTTAAAGAGTTTTGAGTAGTTGTTCCTGTTGAATCTGCAGGAACGTCTGCAAAGCCATATGGAGTAAAGTTATCATTTGCCGTTATTTGAGTATTTAAATCAGCTATTTTTCCTGCAGTACTAGTCTCCCAGTAAATATCAAGTTTAGACTCTAAAGGAGTTGTTTCGAAAACGCTAAAAATTGGCTGCATTGCTAAACGCTTACCTCTAGGCCAAGGATCAGGACCATCGTCATAGATGTAAGTGTCTTGTTTAGTGACTCTAATTAAAAAATCACACTTAGTTGCACCACCAGCAGCTGCTATAGTTGCGACAGCTTCAATATAGCCTACCCCAGGAAAGTCTGCGGCATCCCATCCAGACCCTTCGTTAGTTATTGTAACGTGTGTAACCGTGTTAGTAATGGTTGCCGTAACTCCTACTTTAAAAGCAATTTGTATACCTTTGTTTACAAATTCTTGATAACTAGGGTATGTAGGAAGATTTTTAGTACCTTCAAAAACTACAGGCACACTAGTACCACCAGTTCCAGGGTAGTCTATTCCTGGAGTGACTATACTAATTAATTCAACTTGATATTCAGCAGACCTACTGCTAGGCCCTGTTTGTCCAAAAGCTTGAATTTGTTCTTGAGTTTTTGCAGAAAACATACTTAATCTACCTATAAAAGGGTTGTCACTATAGTTATAAAAAACATGCGCTACATTATAAGGATAAATTGAGCTTAAATCATATAAACCTAAATCACTACCTGTACCTATTGTTGTTACTGTTTCTAAATTTTGATCTGGATAATATTGTCTAGAACTAAAAGACGATATAGAAAACGCTGTGTTTATAACTCTAGTACTTAATTTTACTGAAGCATTATCTACTTGGCTTCCAGAATCTAAATCTCTTTCTCTATCTCTAGTTTTTAACAACGCTTCACCTTCTTCTGTGTATGGATCAACTTGGAACTTAACACCATTGGTATCGGTAAATTGATAGTAATTTGGATCATCATTAAAAGATGGTCTACCTGTTCTGAATAGGTTTTGATTAGGACCTAATAAAGTATTGTCTTTAGGTATCTTATTTAAATTATCCGCGTGAATAACGAAGTGAGCTATAGGCTCATTTAAACTCGCCACTAAGGGAGATACAGATTCTCCGTCTATATAACCGTTTAAAATACCTGGACAATAAACATTGTAATAATCTGTTTGAGTTTGCTTAACAACTACTTTGTAGCTATACCAACCTAAAGGATTTATGGTGCTCCAAAGCCCTGGGGTTCCGTTTTGACTATTGAAATTAGAAGCAATTGCAGTGTTAAATTGAATCCTTAATTGATCTCCAGGCCAAGTGTCTGTTAAGTTTATTAAATTATTAGTAAGTGGACTTGCCGGAGGACTTGACGAGCTAAATACAGAAAAATTATTAGTATTAACAGTACTTGCTGATATTTGACTAGTATCATTATTCGTACCTGATTTGTAAGGATTAAATATTGTAGAGTTTTTTAAAGTAGTACTTTGAGAATTAATTGGGTTTTCAGTAAGTATTACATCAGATTGTCTACCGTATTTGTCCGATAAAACTACTCCAACTTGATAAGTTCTATTTTGTTTTAACGTATGGTTTTGATATTCTCTTCTAACAAAATCATATTGAGTGCCACTTGGACCAGAGTCTTCCACTTTAAATCCAGTTTTTGTATTGTAATTTAAAGCTTCTGGTGGGGTGTGTTTATCTAAAAAATTACCAAAAACAAGTCTATTACCTATAACTTCTTGAGCTAGCGCTCTAACTGGTACTTGGTCATAAACTCTAAGTAAGTCTCTAGTTGGTAAAGTTTGAAAAGGTTTTGTTGATTGATAGTTATACCTAAGAGTAGCCCCATTGTTGCTAGAAAAAGTAGAAGAAGATATTGTCTCTAAAAGTTTTAAATTTGTTTGATTAGATTGTTTAAATATTATATCAACAGATTCTATTCTTAAGTCTGTAGTAGCGCTAGCCCAAGTTGTACTTTCTGCTGGAGATGGAATTAATAATTCTATATTATTAACTTTATTTTGCATAAAGCTAACTTCAGTTGTTTTAAAAGTTTCTTGTGAATCACTAATAAAAGCCTCAAGCGTACCAATAGAAGGATTAGGTGTAGACATAAAATAACCATCTTGTTGAGGTATAAAACACTCTTGAGTAAAAGGTGATATAAGAGAATATTCACCATTATCAAACTTAAATCTATAAGCAAACCTTACAAACTTATCTTTTAAAAAATCTTTATCTCCTGAAAAACCAGAATCGTAATAAGGATTTTTATTAAAAACTAACCTAGCATTTGATTCTAAAGTAAAAGATGGGACTGTAATTGTAGATGCAGCTCTATTAAAACTAGATACAGTAGTGACTACAGTATTGGTTTGTTCTATAGTAAGTACTTGCCCTGCGTAAATAAGTCCATTAACATTGGTAAGAGCTAAAATTGTTACACCTGAAGCAGGAGCAGTACTTGTAGTTGCTGTAGCTCCATCCGGTAGTAGTTCTGAAACAACATCTTGCATGGTTGTTATGTTTTTAACTACAACACTATATACAGCACCACTACCTCCACCTATTCTCTGAACAGGGGTAATTGAGTCTCCGTTTGTATAGCCAGTACCTGGATTATTTATTCTTAACAAACCAGTAGCGCTTATTATGTCTACTGTAAGCCCAGTTCCCGAACCTCCAGTAGTTTCAATATTATTTTCTATTGGATAACCAGTACCGGCAACAGATTGAGTGATGCCAGTTACTCTATTTTCATTTAAAGATATTGGCTCGTATGGGTAATATTTAGATAGAGATATTTGGTCTTCATTAGTATAATAAGTTGAACTATTTAAAGCTCTTGATACGTTTATTTTTCTAGGTTGATTTCTATTATCTGTAAAAAACAAGCTATCGTTAATTAAATTAACACCTAAAACTGGATTTGTTTTTGAAAAATTAAGAAAATTACCCGAAACTAATATAGTCGAAGTTGTTGTATTGACATTATAAACAGCTATATGACATTCCGCATTTGAGGTAGCAAAATTAGATAATCTATCACTAGATGTATCCACAAAATTAGTCATAAATAAAAATATTCTATCACTATTGACATCCATAAAGAATCCAATAATGTCAATATTTTGCTGAGAAACAGAAGTTAAACCAAAATCAGTTAAAGATATATTACCTAGTATGTTCTCTAATGAACCTACGTCTGCACCTTCAGATTTACTTACAGAAACATTTTGAGCATCTCTATACTCACCAGAAGGTATAAGCCTGGCGTCTAAGTCTTTATTCATTTTAGACTTGATAAAACTATTTCTTGCTTCAGCCATTTAATTAATGTTTAATCCACTTTGATTTGCCCCTCATTACTTGAACAAATTCTTGTAGTTTTATATTTGATAATCTTATTTTAGCGTTTCTAAGAGCAGCTCTTCTTTCTATTTTATATCTTCTAACTATATATTCTGGTATATTAGCTTTAGTTGACAAAACAGCATGTAGCATATGCATGTACATAGCTTCTTCTGCCATCTTAGATATTCTCATATCTCCATCAGCTGCTAAACCATCTGATATATAAGTAAATATAATAAGTTCATTAGCTAAGTTGCTACTAAACATTATTTTACCTTCTCTATAGTTAATATTAAACCAGCCATTACTTTGAGAAGTTTCAGGATTTAAACCATATCTTTGCCCGTAAGCTACTTTTTCCCAACCCCAGTCATATACTCCTTCATTATACATTTGATCTGTATAAGCTCCTGATATTTTATAATCTTCAGCACTTGACCATCTTGAATTAGATAACGATGTTCCTTCTAAGTTATCACTAGCATCGTCTTGAGTTGGTATACCGTTAGCATCTTGCACTGGTACTTGTTGTGGGCTTTGATGTAATAAGTTTGTAGGGTATATAGGTCTTTGAACACCTAAACCATCTATTCTGAAAAAGCTAACATAATTAACGTAGTCTTGTGGTATTAATAAAGATAAGTTAGCTGGTATTGTAAGCTCTTGAGATTTAGTACTTTTTAAAGTATCATAGCTAAATTCTTGTAAACCTCTTTTAGCATGAAACATTAAATCAGTTCTTTTAACACTTGGTATTAATTTACCAGCGCCAACATAGGCTACTTGAAAATTACTAATAATATCATTTATAGTTATAGTAGAATAAGTGTCGTGGTTATCCCATTGACCAGTTTTAGTATCTATTAAAAGAATTTTAATTACATCGTTTACAGTAGATCCAGTTCCTAGAGTTATAGTATTTGTAGAAGTCAATTGATACTTACCAGCTCCAGCTCCTTGATCTATTTTTACATTATTTACGTATACTTCAAAATTAGTAACACTAGTTCCAGCAACTGCAGCTATTAAATTTACTCCTATAGAATTATAACCTGCTCCACTCTGGTTAGTTCCACCTGTCCAAACAAAAACAGTTTGAGCAGCGGTAGCGATAAAAACTTGTTGACTTGCGTAATATTGTTCGTTAGTTTGAGTTACTTGTGCCATTTATTAACTTTTTTCGTTTACAGTGTCTTGAGCAACTAACTGTGCAGCTGTTTGTACTATTTGTGGATCTCTTATTATAATGCCACTGTATTGTAATATTTTTAAAATTATTTCTGTTTGTTCTGAAACATCTAGTTCAAAGTTTTGTGCTCCAGTAGTAGTAAAAATGTAAGCACCAAGACTGTTAACTGTAAATGCCCAATTTACTTGAGCTGGTGTTTTTACATAGCTACATTTAATTAAAGATGATATACTAGTTGGATATACTAATATTTTATCATGCAACACTGGTGGTGGACCTACAGCTGATGTATGTTCGCCGCGTTGTACATATATAGGATGTGATAATGTTGGAGATGTTAAAGGAGATTTATTGATTAATAAATACTCGTTTTGTTGTACGGGTTGTACAATTGTTGTGCCGTTATAATATATTTCAC
>TARA_R110001583_G_scaffold11403_4_pt1 | contig 15429 bp, 9 predicted proteins | sample TARA_R110001583 | Tara Oceans TARA_R110001583 (sample SAMEA4398432) | marine metagenome | biome: Polar Biome; feature: [MES] marine water layer (ENVO:01000295) within the mesopelagic zone...; material: water (ENVO:00002006), including particulate matter (ENVO:01000060) such as...... | reverse complement strand
TGATAAGGAAATCAACGCATTTGCATGCTTAGTAAATTTAGAAAACTCTTAAGAGTTTTATTTGAGATCCGAAAGATATTGATTTGTATATGATGTAACAGCAGGCGACGGGGTAATGGGGTCGCTCGGGATGACTGTATTTTGCGTTGGTAAAGATCTTTCAGTTGGTGTAAGCTCGTGAGGCTCGGTGCCGCCCCTATCAGCTCTATTAGCAAGATTTTCTTCGTCTTCAACAACCTCTTCAGGTTTAATAGTTACCTTACTCTTCCTTCTCATTGCATCTGGAATTGGAAGCAAGTTAGGAGCATATTGAACAGATTGGCCAAAAATACCTGGAATAGAACAATAGTGGGAATAGCGACCTCCACCGTTATCTAATGCAATGTCTAAATTTACTGATAAGGAGGATTGATCTGAACTAGCAGGATAGCGCGTAGGTTCAGTATCTTTAATGCCAACTACTCTTATATGTAGACCAGAGTCAATCATTTGATCTAAAAGTTCTTGTGTATTGGTACCTAGATACTTATAAGCATCAGTATTTTTATAATCGTCATTAAATTTAAAAACATCTCCTACGAGAAACCCTCCTCGTTCATATCTTCTCATATAAGACTCATGCAAATTAACAAATTTTTTACCGGCCATAATATTATTTATGCAGCCTTGCGAATAATCACACGGTATAGTGTAACTAATCTTTAAGTAACTCAGCTATAATATGAAATGCTGTAAATACTTCAACATCTTCTTCCGTAGCAGGTCCAAGATTCTCTTCGATTTCAAAAGAGTGTGAGGTGTGCACAGTTCTTTGAATCTCCCACCTATCGTCTTTAACATATACGCGTCCTTGTTTTGGATTTGGGAGACCTAATCTCTCATAAACTTCGCTCTTTAGAGCTAACACTAAAGCTTTAATATCTACTTCAACATTAACATCAGCCGTACCTTTAATTTGCATACTTAAGTATATTATAGTTCCTTAAATTCGATTTACCACCCTGGTATTAAATATTATAAATGGCTCTCATAAAGATAACAGACGTTTCGGTTACTAAGAGTGAAAATAGTGCTCTAGAAGACGGATACTTATATAAGGACCTGTTGTTAGATATAGAGCCAGCTGTTTATTATAATAAGCAGCTTAACAAAACGGTAATGTTAAAAGATATTCAGGGATCCTATGACATGGACGCTATAAAAAACAGTATTACAAATATATTTCTTACGACACCGGGTCAAAAAATTCTCAGTCCGGAGTTCGGAATTAATTTAAGAAGATTTATATTTGAGCCAGCGAATAGTTTTACATCCTATAGAATAAAAGCTGATATATTAAATAATTTGCCTGATATGGAACCAAGAATAGAGTTACAAGAAGTAACAGTTATTCCTGTTCCTAATGAGCATGAATTCTATGTAACCCTCCAAATAAATGTACCATCGCTAAATGCGTATGGGATATCACTTAAATCATTACTAAATAGTAATGGATACTATGTTTTATAATTATGTCTTCTGAAAAAATAACAAACAAATTTTTAGAATTTAACCTACCCCAAGATGCGTATGTCGCTTTTGATGCAGTTAGCTTAAAGGAATATATTATTGACCGTCTAAACGAGAATGAAAAGTTTACCGATCAAAAATTTGATGGTAGTAATCTTGCCGCTGTAATTGATATTATAGCATATTCTTATCACGTCCTTTTATTCTATTTAAACAATACAGCGGCTGAGGTTAATTTCGATCAAGCTAGCTTGTATGAGAATATGAACAAAATTGTAAAGCTTATTGGTTATAAGCCAGCTGGTAAGCAAACATCAATAGTTCCTTTAGCGGCAGAGGCATCAACAAGCTTAGCAGCGGGTAATTATACTATTAAAAAGTATTCTTATTTTATCACTGATGATATTCAATATAACTTTACTAATGATGTTTCTTTCACTAAAACTACAGCTGACGGTGAAACTATTCAAGAAATAAGCGACGATGTTATTTTGTATCAAGGCACAATTAAAGAATACCCAGATTATACTTCCCAGGGAGAAGACTTTGAAGTTCTACCTATAGTTGTAAAAAATATTATTGATACGGATGATGATAAATTTATAGCTGACAACACCATTAGTGTGTATGTTAAGGAGGTAGATAGTGGAAAGTATTATGAATACACTGAAACAGATAGTTTGTATTTAAACGCTTCTGTTAATAGAGTATATGAAGTTAGGTTAAATGAAAACGGCTACTATGAGTTAAAATTTGGAAATGGTATTTTTGGTAAAAAGTTAGAAGTCGGTGATATTGTGTCTGTAAATTATATCTTGTCAGATAACGTCAAAGGTATAATTACAAAAAATGTAATAAACGGAAATACTTTATTTATCTACGATTCGGCTAGGCAAAGACAAATATTTACGGACACATATGCTAACAAAGATGAAACAGTGTTTATTGATGTTGCAAATAGCTCACTTATTACTTTTAACAACCCTCAAGCATCTTCTACGTTATCACCCGAAGAAACGGTTGAGCAAATTAGAGAAAATGCACCAAAGATATTTTCTTCGCAATTAAGACTGGTTACTTCAAATGATTACGAATCTTTTATAAAGAAAAATTTAGCTAACGTTATAACAAGTGTAAAGGTAGTTGACAATAACACCTACATTAATGAATATATCCAATATTTTTATAATATTTGTGTTGATCCAAACAAAGTAAACAGAGTAATTATAAACCAAGTAAACTTTGCCGATGCTTGTGATTTTAACAACATTAACGTCTTCGTGGTCCCCAAATTTACTATAACGTCTGATAAATCGTATCCGGAATTCTTACCCGGATCATTTAAAAATGCAATTGTGAACGAAACAAAAAACAGAAAAATGGTTTCAAACAATGTTGTTCCACGAGATCCTGTTTATACGGCCTTTGGTCTAGGCATCAGCAACGCTTCAGAGCTAAGTACAGATATTTTAGATGAAACCACATTAATCATTTATAGAGAGACTAACAATAAAATTAATAAAAATACCCTTAAAACAAGAGTCAGTAATTTAATTAAAAAGTTCTTTTTACCAAGCAACAATAAGCTGGGACAAAATCTTAAATTGATTGAATTAACTAACGATATACTCTCATTAGAGGGTATAAAAAGGATAGAAACAAAAAATGAAAGCACCGGGGATGCTATTAATGCAATATCATTTTTAGCGTTTAACCCCCTTTATGCGGAAAGCGATATTGAACTTGTTAATCAAGATGTGTCGTTGCCCTTTTTTAAGTTTCCGTATTTATACTCACCACTTACAGTAACTAAACGTATTAAAGTTTTAGATGAGTAATATAAAGACAGATTTTGCTCTTTTTGATGTTGTAGATTATAAGAGAGAATCTAAACTCTCGTCGTATAATCTAAATATAACGCCGCTTACTTTTAAGTCTCGTATTCCAACAAACGAATTCTCTAAACCACCTCTAAACAATTCAAAGGTTACCTTTGACTTCGGTGATGGTACATTTGGTCATGAATTAACTAGCAGACACGCGTATGCGTACCCCGGTCAATATAACGTTAGAATGATTTTAAGGGACTGTGGTAATAATGCCATATTAGCATCGTATTCTACTGACATAACTATAGAAGATTATATTACTAATACCTTTTCTATAACTGGGAACCGATACTCCACAACACAGGAGGCTATTACCCTATCAGCAGGTGAGTTTTCTAATCCTCTTACAATAAAATCTTATTCACCGTTTTACCAGGATTTTCAAGATATATACTTTACCGTATCAGCATGCGATTCTGAAAATTGGTTTAATCTATATCCGGATATAAACAACAAGCTCAAAAAGTATAATTCTTTTTACGACAAAAATTATTTACATACTTTATCAACATATGAATATGTTGAGATAGAAAAAATTTCTCTTTCCTCTAGGAACATATATGCACAATTAAGCGCAGCTGGAGGAGTGACCGGGTCATCAGTAGCTTCAGCTTTATCCGTGGTAATACAAAATTGCTTAAGTTCTGGACTGTCAAGCGAATTTGTAGGGACATCAGGAGAAACAATCATTTATTTTAAGACGGATGAACAAACAACGCCTGGTGATTATATTGATATAGCCTTTTTTAAGGATAGAAATAATATTTTTTCTAAGGGGATGACAGGGTATAAAAATAACAATTACCTAAACAACTTTAATATAATGCTTTCATCCTTTGTGACGACAACGTCTGCGCAAGTCATTAGTAGTGTAAAAATAAGTTCAAATGGAATAACAGGGGAAGGGACACTTGAATCAGATCCATTTGATGTGAGCTCTGTTCAATATAAAGGATTAGATATACCGTTTATTTTAACACCAAAAAGCGACAATAACTTTACTATGAAGGCCCTGTCAGCTGGGACGCCTACTTTTGAATTATTATCTGGCACAACCCCTTATTTAGCACCTGGTGTGTCTGGTGTATCTATAGCTACAGGGATGAGCTCACAATACCATGTAATATCAAGTCTAAACGACACTCTTTCTAATATTGCAGATACAAACTTTTGGTGGAGAGGGGTACTCACGTTTAACGACCATTTATCCGCGTCGACTTCAGTTATTACATTAAGCACCCGGGATCAATACGACTTCAATAATGTTAACATGACACCGGTGTCAGCAGTTAGCGGTGCTACATCCTTTACATGTTACCCTAAAAACTACTACAACTTTTATAAGCACAATGAAGATTTTGATTTTGAACAAACTATAAAAGATTTAAGATTTCAAGAAATATTACTAGATAAAGAAATACTATTTACTGATTTTATTGGTTCTATATTTGGCGACGTAAGCAGTCGGTATAATACTTTAGGTAAAATGCTGTGGGAGAAAATTAATAATTTTGTACCTAATAACAGCGATATTGATTATTGTGACTTAAACGCTCTACTAAATTTATCAAATATGGTAGATGAAACCGGGTTAGTATTTGATGAGTCATTAGTTCAGCAACCGGCGGATGTTGCAAGATTAATGAGTATGTTTAGCTTAAGCTATAACAATTTTAAAGGTACAAAAAATAAATTTGAGTCTAATTTTGATAATAAGGGAAGGACAGTAAAGGACATATACGGAAGGAATTTAAGCGACCAAATTAACTCTTTAACATATGAGGTTACAGGAGGAACAGATATTGTAGCTTATGAAAGATTTAGTGACAGTTATATTACCTTAAATACCTATCAGCCTCTTTGTGCTTTAAGCGGCCAGGCGCTAACACCTCACCCAGCATCCGACAACACATATATGCTAAGCTCTATAGGTACTGAAGCCCATAGCGTTAGTAGTGGGTCATACTGGGGTTGGCCGCTTGTGCTGCCATCTTCTTACACTATATCTGATATAGATCAGTTTTATACTTTTTATAGCCTGTCTGCAGTATACGAAGATACAATAAAGTGTGGATTGATCGATTATAAAAACGGTCTTACTACAGTAGATTTTGCTACACCTCTTAGCAGTTTAGAGGGTGATAATAATATATTTGATATTATGATCAGAAATTCGTTATTTAGTAGTCTATCTTTGTTCTAGGGATAAATATGTATAATGGCAAATGTTATTAAAGGGTATCCCTATGTGGATCTATCAATTACTAATCCAAACGTTAAGAGTCAGGATGCTTTAGATAAATTTGCGCCTTTTTCCTATCTAAAGTTTATTCAAACAGTTAACGAGACGTATCAGCCAGACACGCTTATCGCGTTTTATAACGACTATGTTAATAAATGGAACATTAAGACTAATGCTAAGTCTACAGATGAAAAGGATAAAGTAATTGAGAGATATAGCGATTTTTTACAAGACATTACTTTAAATTTTACAACTAATGCTGAAAAAACGTTTCTAACACAAATTAATTTCAACAATCCTTATGATGTTGAAATAGCAATGTCCTTTTATAGTAAAAAAATAAGAGATATAATCTCCTACTATAAGAGAAAAAGAGATAATTTACACTACACAACGATAAAAACGAGGTTAAAGGGAAGTAGCCTCGGTGTTGATCAAGCAGCAACTGATCTTATAATCGATTTTTTAGAAAATAGAAGTACAGCAGCTATAGACTATGATATAAACATAATTAAAAAACAGCTGTCTGTTACTTTAACGGAATATTTTGATAACTTTGCTAACTATTTTAATCGGATTCCGAATAGTAAAGAGTATGGAAAACACTTTAAAGAGTTTGACCCCTCAGAACCTCCGGAGGCTAATATATTTTTGTCAGAAAATCCGGTTCTTATACGACAGGTGTTTAGGGGTGTAAGTAACGTTGTTGCAAATCTTAAGGAACCTAATAGTTTGTTTGATAGTAAAAGAAAGCAAACACAAAAATTTATAGGCACGGACTTTTATTTCCTTTCAACTGACTCTAACGGGGCACCGAATATCGATAATAACGGTAAGCCTCAAATGCTATTTAAGGCGGATAAACCGTATGCTAATTTTGTTAATCAAAACTACCCCTCTACAGCATCGGTATTTTCTGACGATATTATAAGTGAAAGGGACTTAGGGTTTTTTAGACCACATAACTCAAGCATAGTAGTTATTCAAGGAAAGAGGTTAGAGTATTTTATTAAAGATAGCTACGACCCGAACCAGCTTTATATTTTTCCAGATCCGGCGTTATATACAAACACACAAAACATACTTACATTTATAGTTGATACATCGAGATCAATTAATAACAGGAGTAAGGGAATTGCAGTTAATCAACCGAATACAGATAAAGATAGTACATCATTTTTAGGATACAATTCACAAATTCCAGAGAAGAGAAATTTAAATACTGATTTAGCTTTTTTGTATGATCAAGGTTATATAGACGACAGTAAAAGAGATTTATTTGGTAATATATTTGGATTAGTTAAGGATTATAATTACTATAGAAGTAACTTAGAGCTAGAAACACCAGATAAAATTAAAAATTTAATTTTTAATGGTTATCAATTTTTTGATGATTTATACGGTGAGGGGCATGGATTTAATTACGAAACTACAGACACGTCTACATTCACTGAAACTATTAGATCTGGTCTTACCTCCTTTACAAACGGGCTTAATGCTGCCGGTGTTTTATCACCAGAATTACCTTTATCGACCTATAATTTGTTTTTTAGATATTTTATACCATATCAGTCGCTTAAACAGCCAAGCAATTATTTAGAAGTTGACTACGGTCGCCCAGAAGATTTAAAGATTAATGCAGATGTAAAGGAGGGCGCCTACTTTGTGTTTAATAACACGGAAACTTTAGCAGATCCTATTCGTTCTGGGCTTACTGCATACGAAGCAAGTACAGATCAATTCTATTTTTCTGACTTAATTGAAGGGGGGATTGGATATTCGAATGCCACGCCAATGGGCGCAACTATTTTTAGAGCATTGTGTGATAACACTAGTACATGGACGCGATCTCTTTCCGGAGACTTTTCTTTTAATGTAAGGCTTTCCGGTGACAATAGTGTTGAAAACTACGATGGTAGATATTTTTTCGATAATATTGTTTTTGAATATACCGAATCTGCACCAAATTATACATACAGAGACGAAGTCTATTCACCAACATCCTTCTCTACAGTAACAACAGCGGCTGATAGCTTCTTTAGTAAACCAACTAATATCGGTAAGATATATGTAAAGAATGTCGGTATAGATGTCAACACCCCGGCTGTTAAAGAGTTAACAGACACTTTAACGTATATATCAGGAAAATATAACACAACAATATGTGATGAATTATCTACTTCTGTGAACAACTTTGATTTATTTTATGATACGTTGTTTATAGAGACGAGCTCTTTCCTGGTAATTGAAAAAACAAACTATAAGAATAATAAATTTATTTCTCCTCAAACATTTACTAATTCACTATCTATAAATACAAATTTCTTTGATAAGGTAAGCAACCGGTTGAGACTCGAAAATGATGTCTTTTACTGTAAAATGACCCGTGAACAAATAGACGGTCAACCATATAGTAATAATTTATTATACCCACAAATTTACAAGTATAGTTATAATGATGAAGTAATAACAAAGATATTTCCTACAACAACGAACCCAGTAATATCATCAGCATTATATTTTAATTTATCTACAGTTAATAATGTATATACGGAGTGTAGTAAGCCTGTACTAACATATAGCTCTGATAATGAACAGTTTAATTTAGCTGTATTACTTAAGGATCAGAATAAGGGGCCTTTATTGATCAATTACCTATTCGAATATACCAATGATATAAATTTCTTAAATTCTGAAACATTTGTAAATACTACTAGTAAGTATACTAGTGATTTTGTCTCTTCATCTGGTACAATCGATGTCTTTACTTTTATTGATGCATTAACTGCTGGTGTTACAAATTACCCGTCTATTGTTATTGGAACATCAGCTCTCGGACCTAATCTTTCTGCAGCTTCACTAATACTATGAACACTTATACTTTATCAATATCTACCGTCAAGCCCCCCGAGCTTCCGTATCCAAATGAAATTGTTCTACCGACTATTGACTTGTTTGATGTAACCGAAGTGTCATTAGACTTAAGTGGAGTATATGATGGTGTTTTCCCGAACTACATTAGTATAGACTGGGGAGATAACACCCCAGTCTATGAACCAGATATAATCATATATAGAAATTACAAAAAAGATTCCATATTTCCGGAACTTACAGGGGCGTTAAAGCCTATGTTTTTAGATACATCTTACAAGCATAATTATTACCCGTCTGATTATGCGCTAAACAAATCAGTAGTATTTAAAATGAATATTGGCTATATTACAGGTGAGACTACTCAATTAAGCGCGCCGCTTAATATTAGAACTGGAAGCTACTATGAAACAGTAGGGGATATGGATGTTATCGGTTTAGATCTAATTAATACAGAAAATAACAGTTCTAGGTTTACATTTGTAACTAAAGAAGGAGATTATACTGTTCAATTAGACAACAAATCTTATAAGGGGGACTAAGCATAAATATATTCAATGGGGACCTTAGCCAAATCAAGTCTTAGTGCATTGAGTTCATGTCCTGCTGAACTCTGCCCTAAGGACCTAAATTTAGATCAATTTATCCGGACGTACAACGGTGAGTTTAAGCTTAATTTTATTCAAGCTTTATCAGGTGCTCAAAGCTTCCAAAAACTTAATTTTACTAATTTTTATCTATCTGATAGAGTATTATTAGATGGCATCACTACTTTTACACAAACTAATATCAAGCCTACAGAATTTTCTTCTACTTTAAATTTTGCACAAAGTGGTGGTAAGTATCTAGTTTTTAGACCTGCTTTAAGTGCGGCGTTTAGAGATAGCAATAACATGTACAATATGCGATTTTACGGAGGGAGTACATTTGCTTCAGTATTGTCTAATGGTAATAATTTTGAAATTAAAATAGTTGATGATTTTACATGTAGAGTTGCGGTGGTTGTAGATAATACTCGATACTATCTCGTAGCATCCGATGATGACGATACGTTTAATAATAACGGGGAAGCTAGTAGACAAGCTCTTTTCGTTTCACAAAATAAATTATTCTTGTCAGCTTTTAATTTAGAATATAATTTTACAAAGTATTTAACTAATAGCTATATTAATTTATATACTACAAAAACAGTAAACGGTACAGATGAGAAATACTCTATACAAAGCAATGGAAACAAACTAGTAGCTACTAGAATAAATTCTTCACAAAAACTTGATTTTACTTACGTCACTAACAAAGCAATTAAATTAGGTCAAGATGTTAATTTAACTATCCCCTCACCATACAATACATCTTATATTACTTACGATTTAGATGGTAATATTGATGAAGATAATAGTGATTTTAATTTACCTTCTAACTACCTACTTTACAGTCCCAGTAATAAACATTGTCAAGATTTTAATTTATTTAATTTAAAAAATATTGTAAATTCTCAAGATAGTTTTACTTCCTCTAACAATCTCCTGTCTACTTCTTCTACTACTATATACTCTCAAGATCTTAGAAACTATACTTCTATATTTTGTGATATAGATAGTGAACAAAATGAAGTACTGGCATTAAATTATGTCTATAACAACTATGATATCCTAATCAGTCCTGGGACAACATATTTTAATACCCCGTCATCTATGGTGCCGTTTACTAAGCTTAATATAAATGATACTAAGTTTACTGACTGCGGGGCGTTTTCGTTTACTCGGCCTGATTTAGCAGATAGAGTGTATATGCTAGATGATGACTCTGTTAAAGATGAAAATGTTACTTATCTTTGTACATGGTTATCAGGCGCTATAGGTAGACGTGGAATCTGGGTTGATAGGTATTATTACCCTGATCTAGTATCAAAAGAAACAGCTTTAGCTGGTTCCAATTCTACACTACCAACATATGACCAAGCAGTTGAAAACTTGATCATGACTAATTCTGGTCTTAAGGATTCTGTAACTGATAAGTTGTATATGGATAAAAAGAGCGATTTAACTTTTGAGCCGCAAAAAAGATACAAATATGAGAGAGTTAAGAAGTTAGATTTTGTAGCAAAATCACCTACTAATTTCTGCGAAACTGCTTCTATCGGTAAAAAGGTAAACAATTACTTTAATACTATTAACACTAATGGTGGTTTTGGATTAGGATTTACTATTCAAAATGATTCTGGTAACTTTACATTAGGGTCTCGAAGTAATATGATCGACGGTGGTTTTGATTTTACTATCCGCGAAAAAATAATAAGTTTTGTATTTAAGTTATTTGATAATAGTACCACCGGGTCGATTACTAATGAGGAAGGTGAAATTATTAAAGATGTGCCTATAAGCGAGAGATTAGCTAAAAATACATTTGAGTTTGATTTTGAGGTAGATTTGTTTGAAAAAAATAATATATTTTTATCGTTTAACGCTCTTCAAGGTATGTGTAGGTTGTACTTAAACTCAGTCGAGATTTATTCATTTCAAGTTAACGCTTATCAAATGTTTACTAAGAAGATTTTATTTGGTGATATTTTTGTACAAGGACTTAACTCCGGGACTGAAGATGGAGGCGGTTCTTCTGACAACCTTATTGAAATATTACTCAATGAAGCTACTAATCAAAAGTTTATTAGTAATCTGTACCTATCAACAACCCCCCTAAAAGTAGATCAAGAACTGGGTGTAATATTTAGCACTAATATGGAGGAAATACAAGAGTTGTATATTTCTTTACCTTGTGGGATGCGTAATATGACCGATACTTTTGAAACAGTTAATTCAATAAACACCAACCTTAAGAACAAGAGTAATGTAGTTGATATTAATGTAAAGAATTTAAATATTAGAGATGGCAGTATAACGGAAGAAGTTAAAAATATGCTGTTAAATAACATATTAAATTCTATGCCTAAGACGACAAATATAAATAACATTAACTTTTTAGACTATAAGAAATGATAGAATATTTTAAATTTACCGGTGGGGATGCGTTTACTTTAAGTGGTATAGACTATAACGGATTTATAAACGTTCGTGACGGTATTGTATACACCGGGAAGGCCTACACCTCTTCTTCTGCGGTACTGAGCTCAAAAGATACTTTTTTATCCAATAGTTTTATACAGCAAAAGGAGTTCGATAGAACAGCTTGTCCGATAGATGCAACTAACATATTAAACATACCAGATATTTCTCCGCGGAATATTATTGACCAGTCTTTTATTGATACAAATCTTGGAATACTAAATCAAAATAACATAAATTTATACTGTCTTAATATTATAGGTAATACTAATTTATTAGATTTTGCAAACTCAGCTAAAGATGGAAATGCATATTTTTTAGGTCTATCAAGTGGCAAAAATGATATAAGAAATGATAGAGAGATTGGATATGTACAGGGACCAGTGCACGGTGGGCCTGATGTGTCAGCCCCAAAGAATAATCTCTTTCCTATACAAATAGACCCGTTTAGTTTTGTTGATAGAGTCCCAGGTGTAGATGTGCTAGACGATACAATTGATAGCGAAATATTTGTTTATGATGATAAAACATTTTTTTACTTTACTACAACACCCACTAACTCATATACGTTTTCCGGAAGTTTTGTAGAAAACTCTAATATAACGCGTATCGACGGTGGGTTATTTCCTAAAAATCTTAAATTTACTTACGATAACAGTACAGATACTTTATACAGCTTAGTGTCAGGTGCCAACGACCAGACCACTCTTAAGCTATATGATAATAGCTTTATTAATCCTTGTGGTGATTTAAAGCTAACAGATGAAATCAATTTGGGGGACGATCCTATTTTAGACAGATCAGTTCAAATAGGAAATAACCTTCTTGGATATAGAATTCTAGTCGACGATGAAACTTATATTCAGGTCAATAATAAGTATTCCCATGCTCCTATAGCTACAATTACAACAACAATACAAGGAGAACGTATACTAGCATTTGATATTAGAGACACAGATGATTCTATTCTGATTATTACGGAGAGGTTGGGAGTTCCAGAATCGGGCTCCGAAGATGATGTCGGGGAGGCGGGAGTCTACTACCTATACCAGCTCGATGCAGAAAAAATTACAGATTTAAGCCCTAATTTAAATCCCAAATTAGTAGGGAGGTGGGAGCCAGATTACCAGTACACCAAGAAAGATGAGATTGAAATATGGTTCGCTGGTAATGATTCTAATATATTTATTTTAAATGATCATGGGTTTATAACAACACGATTTATATCCAACCCTACATGTATAGCGGGATTTGCTTCTACTACTAGTCTTCTCTACCCAGGAGATATGTTCTTTAATAGCACAGTTGAAAGATTTGACTATATACAAAAAAAATTCAATACCAACACTTTAAGATCTAATTTTTATGACAATTTAAATTTCTTAGTTACAAAAAACACATCCGAAATATTTTACTTTTTACATAATATTGGAAGACTTTATTTGTTTAGAGAGGGTAACTTAGCATATAATAATTATGTTCCTTTAGACTTACCTCATCTATACGATAAAATAACTAGTTGTGAATCTAGCTTAGGTATTTCGTTAAATAGCGAGTTGCAGAATATTATAAAAGACGCGGTGAATATATATTTAAATTTAAGCTTGATTCCATCCGAAATTATATCAGATGGTATACCTATCTTAAGAGGCAATAAGAGTTATGAAAGTATAGAGGTAGATTTTAGAGATCTCGAGTTTCATGAAAATGAAGAAGTTAATTATACTGTGGTGTCTCGTGTGTTTAATCAAATCTACGAGTTTCAAAAGAATATTTTAGATGTTATTATAAGTGATACAGATGATGAATAGCTATAGAATAATAGTTTAAATGTTAAATTTAAGAATTAAATAAAATTATGCCAAACGAAGGACAAGATCTAGGTAATTTACGTATAGCTGATCGCTATACGTCGTTATTACACCTAAGCGGTCAAACCGGTAATGTTGATACCGGGGATGGTATAACTCCGCCCGGGCTTCGTGCAAATATTAACCTAATTTATGATGGTGCCGGGACTGCAACAGGCATTTCTCTTAGCTCTCTAGATGATAGAGTTATTATTAACAATTATATAGCACCATCTGGTTACGGTACACCTACTGATTGGTTGGAAGCATTTTATCCTATTGGATCTATCATAATGACGGCAAATAACAATAACCCATCTGGTAGAATAAAGGGGACGAGGTGGTATGAATTAGATTACGGTCGTTTTTTTGTAGGTGTGGGGGAAGATACAGTTGTTAATCAATCTGGTGAGGGAGAAGCCCAGACATATGAATTTACACCTGGTATAGATGGAGAGCTGTTAGAACAAACAACCCAGGACGTTGGTTCAGGAAATATAGCCGGTGAATACGGAGTACAGTTAGAAATAAAACACTTACCTGGGCACCAACATGTAACTAACTTGAGGACTATGCCGGTGGGATCCGTAGATGGTGAATCCGGATCTACTGCCGCCCACTTTATATTTTATTTTGGTCCGCAAGTTAACCCCGAGGGGTTAAATGACCCAGAAACTTACGCCTTTTTAGAGCAAGACAGAATTGAAGCTTTTCAAAATAATACTGAATATAAAGTTGAAGCCAGGTATCGAACTGAAGAACTTAAAAGAAGACATAATAATGGGTATAGGTATACTAATGAGGATTTTAACCCGACATTAGGTACATTTTCTCTAGATGGCTGGGGTAATAGTGTAGTGGGCGGGCCCGGATGGGCCGGGGTATTCGAAAACAACCTAGAGGATTATACGACTAACTCATCTCGCCCGGTGGGCGTTACGTGGCCGAATGGAGACAAGATCCTTCGGACTAATTATGATCCTAGAGATACAGACAGAGTACACCCTGGAATATTTCGTGATAGCCAGCTCCTAGCTGCGAGAAACTTGTTAATTAATGTTTTAGGCCCGAAAGAAGCTAAAATTGCTCTAGCTGGTGTTGATAGGCTAAAAGAACTGGGTGAAACTATCGAAGACCAGAATTTCGACATAGCTCCTTACACGACAGCTGTCGTACAGTTACCTAGTGATATTTTAGCGAATTCTACTAACACAGGTAAAGGAGCAAAACATAATAATGTCCCTCCTAGTTATGGTGCATACTTCTGGGTAAGAGTTCCTGATGATTTTGTATTCCCAATTTCTCGTCCGGATGTGACATGGACTGCTACAATTACAAGAGATAAAGTATCTAATGGTAAAGGGCCTCATGATGATCAGACTAATACTGGTCAATTTGATCTAGGGGAATGGGCAAAAAACCATGGCGTAGACCATTGGAATGGATCAGATGAAGTTGTTATAACTATAGCTGGTGCTGATGAATCAGAAGAAGTTAACCCGGACGGAAGCAAGAGACCTGTATACATTTATTCTGATGACCCGTCAGGAGATAAAGCTGCTGGAATGGTTATAGGAGATTTCCCAAGGGGCGTAACGTTAATTAATAAGGGGTTTATTATGGGTAGGGGTGGTGACGGTGGCGGCATCCCCGGCTACGTTATCAGCGACCCACCTCCACCAATTTCACCCCGGGATGCAGATCAAGTGGCAGGTGACGCTACAAACGCTTTTAATGGCTGGCCTGGTGGGGACGCAATACAAATAACCACTACGTCGGCAATAACAATAACCAACGAGGGAGCTATTGGAGGAGGAGGCGGCGGTGGTGCCGCGGCGGCCGTGGGGAACTTCGGTGGTGGCGGCGGTGGAGCTGGCGGTGGATCCGGAGGTGACGGTGGAGGAGCTGGTCGAGGTGGACCCGGTGGTGCGCCCGGGGAAATGGGTGGTAACGGGACCTCCCGGGGTGAGTGGCCCGGTATAGCTGGCCATGGAGGAAAAGCTGGT
>TARA_R110001583_G_scaffold116972_2_pt1 | contig 15459 bp, 13 predicted proteins | sample TARA_R110001583 | Tara Oceans TARA_R110001583 (sample SAMEA4398432) | marine metagenome | biome: Polar Biome; feature: [MES] marine water layer (ENVO:01000295) within the mesopelagic zone...; material: water (ENVO:00002006), including particulate matter (ENVO:01000060) such... | reverse complement strand
TGTACCGTAACTTTGAGTTGCCAAAACCAGCATTTAAAGCGCTTGGATTATAATGCTTAATAAATCGTTTTTAAAGTCTATACTCATTCGGTTATCTGGTTATGAAGCTTATAAGTGGATAACTAGAAAAAACGGCTTGTATTGTTTTAATTATCATCGCATTGGTGATTGTACAAAAACACCCTTTGACCCAAATATTTATAGTTGCTCAGTTGAGCAATTTAGAAAACAGTTACAATTTATTAAGAAGTATTTTCAAGTTATCACGCTCGATGAAACACTCTTATTAACCCAGAATAAGTTACCGTTAAATAAGCGTTATGCACTAATAACTTTTGACGACGGTTATTGTGATAACTATGAAGAAGCTTACCCAGTGTTAAAAGAAGAAGGTCTTAGCGCCGTTTTTTTTATCCCAACAGACTATGTTGACTCAGGCATTGTACCTTGGTGGGATGAAATAGCTTGGATGTTGAAAAACACGAATAAAAAAGAATTTTGTTTTGGAGGAAATCATACTTTTAATTTGAATTTTTTAGCTTTAGATGACGTAATTAGAAAATTCTTAACAGTGATTAAATCCGACCCAAGATCAATGGATGAAAAAATGTTGGAACTACAAGAGACGCTAGCTTGCCAATACAAAGTTAACCCCAAAGATAAGTCACTATTCGTATCTTGGGAGCAAATAAAAGAAATGAAATTAGGCGGTATGTCGATTGGCTCACATACTTGTAGCCATCGTATTTTAACGCATTTAGATAAAGAAAATCAGTTATTAGAATTAGCACAGTCTAAGCAATGTTTAGAGCAATATCTAGGCTGTGAAATTGACTCTGTTGCTTATCCCGTAGGGCAAGCAAATACCTTTAATAATGATATCTGTGAATTAACTGAGAAACTTGGTTATAAAATGGGATTTTCGTTCACAAACGAAATAAATGATTTACCAATGGCTAACCCATATAAGATTAGCCGTTTAGGTATTGATAATCACCCAAGTATGATGGCACTTCGACAGAAGATAATAATGTCGGGTAAGTTGGAATAAAGCATGTTGAATTGTCAGCTAATTGTTAGCGAAAATAGTAATCATTTACAACAAATATATTTTGGTTTTCAATTATTACAAGAAAGTGGTTTAATCGATTTAAAACAAATTATTGATCGAGATTCCTCTCGTTTTTATAAGAATAAAACATTACCTTTTGGTGCCCAAAGTGGTGGTTTAAAGCTTATTTTAAATAATTCAATTCGTGTTTATTACGACATGGCTGATGCACACACCATTGAGGACGAAAACCTTAAATGGTCTGATTTTTACTTTAAACGCAGTTTCAACAACGATATTCACACCAGTATTTCATCAAAAATTTTACCGCTTGATCTTAACTACATGGTAAAGCCAAATACTCTGAACTGGCAAAACTTGATTCGCGCATATCATTTATCTTCAGGTATTGAGCGAGTTAAATCATGTGTTAGAGAGTTAGACATACACAATAAGCTAACATATTCACCTCGCATAGATGAACTACAAGCTAAGCCAGATATTGACGCACCATTTAAAGTATTATTCATGTGCAGGTTGTGGGAGCCTGAAAAGGATGATCATTGGCAGCTAACAAAAGAACAACAAGAAGACCGTATAGGCATAAATAACGTCAGGGTCGACTGCATTAGAAAATTAAAACAAGAATTTGGTCAAGAATTTACGGGCGGGCTAGCACCAACTGCCTACGCACAAGACAACTTTAGTGACGTTGTTAGTAGTGCAGCCGTTACAAGTAAAAGAAACTATATTGCTCAATTAAAAAAATATTCTGTTTGTATTTCAACAACAGGATTAGCTAACTCTACCGGTTGGAAGTTTGGTGAATATATAGCGCTTTCTAAGGCTATTGTGAGTGAAAAACTACATTCACAAACAGCCGGGAATATACAAAAAAACATTAACTATTTGCAGTTTGACTCAGCCGACGAATGTGTTGAACAAGTGCATAAATTACGTTCAAATAAAACGTTAATGGAAAATATGATGCAAGCTAATTACGATTACTATATGAATCATTTATCGCCTGATAAATTAGTGATGAGTTCACTGCACAGGGCAATAGAGTTAAGCCAATAAGAGGTTTTATTAAAGATACCCAGAACGCTATTTTTTAAAAAATACAGCAAGTATTAAAACAGGAATAGATTTCACCATTAAGCGTAAAATTCTAAAACTAGGCGATATTCTTATAGCCGTAGCAGATTGTTGATAAAATGATTTAAAACTACGTATATAGAGTAACTCTCTTAACCAACAGTAATAAATTTCTTCGTATAATTCAGTTATCGCACTTGCTTCCTTTACTTTAAATTCAGGGTTTCGAAGTAAAAACTGTGCAATAACATCGATATTGTCTTTATAAGACCCTACCGCTTGCCCTAAACTGCCGCCCCTTATTCTTACTTCAACCAAGGCAGTATTTAACTTTAAAATAGATTTGTACTCAGCAGCTCTTAATACAAAGTCTATATCTTCTGCCGTTTTAAGGTTACTGTCGAATTCTGCTACATATTCAAGCATACTGCGCTTAAATAACATTGCAGAGGTCGCCATGTATGGGTGTTTGAAAACAGCCAATAGTGAAAGAGCTATTGCTTGTGTAATAGGCCGTTTAATATGACAAATTTCAGAAGCAGCCCCCATGCGTATTTGATTATGCAAACAGTAAATAAAGTCATGTTCAGAAGAAGTTTGCAAACTCTTTAACATAGTTTCTATGTAATAAGTTGACCATAAATCGTCAGCATCCAGAAACGCAATATAATCGCCAATAGCGTGCTTAAGGCCCATGTTGCGTGCTGCAGAAGCGCCTTGGTTAACAGGGAGGTTCAATAAGGTAATAGGTAAGTTAGTGTTGGTTAATACTGTTAGGGTATTGTCGGTTGAACAATCGTCTATAACAATAATTTCGAGGTTGGTATGAGTTTGCTTTAATACGCATTCAATAGCGTCTAATATAAAATTAGCACCATTATAAACTGGAATAATAACCGAGACTTTTGCGTTAGAGATTTCCATAAGTATTGCCGTTATGATCTTTTAAATTTTGAAACGAAAAAGTGCTTAGTATTTTTGTTTAAACAAATTACCCAGTAGCTTGGTATGAAAGCGGCAGAGAATAGCAGTACATTGATAACTAAATCACCCCAACCATTAATATCACCTTTTACATTCATGCCTACAAAGCTAACTAAAGCAACAAAAGTAAAACAACTAAACATTTGCTTATAATATTTTGTTAATGAATAACTTAAAACACCACAGGTTAGGCGAGGCTGTAGAAATAACTTGGTAACAAGTGATGGTATTAATGTACCAACGGCAACACCTAATATTCCCCAATATTGCACGGCAATAAGGCTGACAATAACGTTTAGAACACCTTCACCAATATTTTGATAAGCATAGTATTGATGCTTATTATGTGAATATAAAATCAATATACAGGGGTTTTGGCTAGTAGTTAACAATAGCATGACAGGGATAATGTACATTAGCTCTTTAACTTCATCATACTCACCAACCCACAATGAAATAAAATCGTAACCAAATACAAATAAACCACTTGAAAGTAGAGCCGCCATGGCAAAAGAAATACCATAAGCAAATTCAAACTTTCTTTTTATGTCCTCATGGTTTTTTTTACCAGCAAGCTGGGAAAATAAAGGTTGTAAAACGCCCAACGCCGTTACAATAAATTGAGAAGCATATCCGAGCAAGCGAACAGGAATATTGTAAATAGTAACTGCTGACAAGCCTACAAACGCGGTTATAACCATATTGTCGATAGAGAACCGTAAAATATCGCCTATCCAGCCGATAAAGGTTTTAGCACCATAACGAAATAGCAGCACTAGTTTATGTTTTTGAATGTAAGAGCGATTAAATTTTATCTTCTTTTGTTCTTTTAGTGCGAAGAAAAAGAAAATCAACGAGCAAAGTAAGGTACTTATTAACGTTGAAACCGCCACCGCTACTACGCCATAGCCTGACATTATTAATCCAAACGTTAATGAGGCTTTTGATACAATGGCAACAAGCTCACTAAAGCTAACAAGGGAGAAATTATAATTAGTAAGAAGTACCGCTCTAAAAGGTGAAGCAACGAACGCAATGGCAATATTGAAACCCATCAGTATTATTAAGGTTGAAAATGCTTCAGAAAGGGCAGTATCAGTAATAAAAAGTGTAGGTAACAAGCTAATAACAAAGCTTAGCGCTATAGCGACAACAGCAGTAAAGGAGAATACCGCAACAGAAGAGTTCAATGTGGCGTTATAATCATCAATTTTTTCAGGAGTATTTTCAATACTTAAATATCGTTGCACGGCACCTGAAAGCCCAATCGTTAAGAGACCAAAAAAACCCATTATTGAGCCTATTAATAGCCATAACCCGTACCATTTATCTCCGAGACCATTAATCAAAAATGGCATCATAAAAAAACCGATAGCAATATCAAAGAATATGTTTGTTGTTTGTAGAGCAGAGCCAGTAAATATTTTTTTAGTAAGATTCAAGCTATAACCTTATTTAAAATAGCTGATAAATTATATTTTATTATTTTCAATATATTAGGAGTTAGAGGTGAGTACTTTAATAACTTCATTGATAGCTTAAATGTTGTTTTTGAAAGTCCTTGAGCGCTAGCTAAATGTAAACTATCAAGTAGTTCTTTATTTATTTTCCTTTGTAGTGATTTTTTAGTTAATATATCCAATGTTATCAAAGGTGAAAATAAATGAGTTTCAAAAAAATAAAGTGCAGCTAAATCTGCTTGTAATTGATTGGTCATTAAACTGTTTGGCGTGTCACGGTAAGTCGCTAAAGGTTTATCAATAAACAAAAGCTTATTATTTACCAATAGATCACACCACTTCGAAATATCTTCTGCAAAAGTCATCTCTTCGTTGAAAAGTAATATGTTACTATCAAATAGGTCTCGTTTGATCGAAACAGTGTTTACATGAAGAAAAATCCAGTTATTTAAGAAATATAAATAAATATTACTTACCGAAAGGTAATAGTTGCTTTGCCGTTTAAATAGAGAACCCATATCCGTTCTATCCCAATTGCTACTTATTATACTATTTCCTAATTTTCTACCTTGCGCATCAATACAATAATAATCATGAGCAACAACAGCTATGCCCAGGTTATCCTTAAAAGCACTGACTACTTCTTGCAGTTTTGTAGGCAGCATGTTGTCGTCAGAGTCTAAAAAGCATAATATATCACCTGTAGCTTTTTTTATTCCAACATTCCTTGCGATAGAAGGTTTACCAGAATTTTTTTGCCCGATAAGAATAATTCTACAATCTTTTAGTTTATACTTAGTTATAATGTCTGCTGAGTTATCTGTTGAACCATCATTTATTATGATGAGTTCAAAGTTTTCATATGTTTGTTCTTGAACACTTAATATCATTTGCTCAATATAATTTTGGGCATTGTAGCAAGGTGCAATTATTGATATTTTCATTTATAAATAATTTCTTTTATATGCTGAATTAGTTTAGTTGAAGCGCTGCCAACATTGAATAAATAAGAATTAATAAAATTATGCCTATCGACTTTATTCTTATCTTCGCAAAGTACACTCACTAAAAATGTGTTATTTGAATCATTCCAATCAGGAATAGGGCAAAAGTCTATCAGTTCATTGTATACTTCTTGAGCCTCACAGTAGTCATATATTTCTTTATTACCATCAAAAAAAACAATTTTATTTAACGCCATACCTTCAAATAAAACGGAGCTGATATCACTGATCAAACCTTCGGATAATGAGATCAAATCAAGTGTAGTATATGGACTATTAGCGGGGTTCATTTGTAAATTATTGGGTCTGTTTTCAAAAAAAATTTTTCCGTCACACTTTTCAGGTTTTAGTAGTAGAGGGTGTGCACTTATTATTATACTTACACCTTTCTGCTTGCCTAAATAGGTGAGTATTTGTTCTATGTCTGATATTTTCTCACTATCATTACACCAACTTGGCGCGTACACAATAACCATTTTAGTGGCAGACAAGTTAAAGAATTTTAAAAACTCTTCTTTGTTTTTAGGTGCGTTTTCAACGATAGGCAAACCAATTTTTATTAATTTATTTTCATTAATAATTTTCTTTTGAACATTGTATATAGGCAAGCAAGGTGAATATACATAGTCAAAATCAAGTAAACTTTGGCCTTCTTGGTAATTAAGCTTAGGGCCTATACCATGGCCAAAATAAATTGACCTGCAGGTTAACCAAAATGGCTTACGGGAAAATTCTGTAGTAATAAATAAAGGCTTATAAACATATAAAGGGACACTAGCGTAAAACTTAATATTTGTTGCGAGCCCAGCATTAGAAATAGGCGAAACAACAATGATTTTGAATTGATTATCGGCAGTTAGCTTATAAATCACTGGCAACAAATGGTTTATATGAAATGCGGCAGGAGCATCAAAGATTATAATTTTTCTTCTAAAAAAGAAATTATAAAAAGTACCTAAAACCTGACTCAAAAGTGCTTTTTTACTCATAATATATTTCTTACCTACTTGAAATAACTTCAATTATTTCAGTAGTAGAAACGGAAGGGGTTCTGGGTAGGTAAATAACTTCACAAAACTCTTTTAAGTGGTCAAATTTTCCTTGCCAATCATCACCCATTACTAAAACGTCAGCATTATATTTTTTTATATAATCTGCTTTTGCTTCTAGGCTATGTTCAGGAAAGCAGAGATTCACGTAACGTAAGCTATTAATAATTTTCATGCGGTCTTCTTCACAGTAAATAGGGTTTCTTCCCTTTTTACTAAAATTAAGTTTATCGGTAGATACACCTACTAAAAGTGTATCTCCAAACGTTGATGCACGCTGAAGAATGTTAATATGTCCTACATGAAATACATCAAATGTTCCAAATGTGATAACTGTTTTCATTTTCTTCCTTGTTAAAGTTTATGAGTTATAAAAATATTTTAATCCATATGAGTGGGTAGTAATTACTTATCATTATCAGGAAAAACACAATATACAGTGCCAATTTTAGGATAAAGCCCTTTATAATTTCCTTGCAGTTTGACTATATCATTAGTTGTTCCATATGATCATAATCAATTTCTTTTAATAGATTATACTTCTTTGGTGCATTGAAAAGAATGCGATTTATTAATAATGATAGATTTTATTAGAACATTAAGAAACTTACTTATATTTTCCAGATTATTATGTATCTCTTTTTTAACGTTAACAGTAATTGTTGGCTATTAACTGTTTCTAATACTTGTTTGTTACAATTAAGTTTAAATTTTTCCGTTTCATGAGTTTTTTATTAGTAATAATCTCTGAGTGGGCATCAATAAAAACCTGTTTGTTAGACTTGCTACAAAATCACATGACAATAGATAGGTAATGATTATTGCAACTGCAAATAAAGTAAATAATGCAACAGCGTTAGATATATCACTTAAAGTATGTATTACACCAAACCACATAAGGGTTTTAACAAAAAAACCATGCCAAACATAAATGTACAATGAATTTTGTCCACGCTTTGATAGAGTTGAGTCCCAATTTGGAACAAGCATTAAAAGAGCAACAGATGAGATGATTGAGATAGAGTAAAATATCGCGCGTCTTAGGAAAGTAAACCACTCTACGTTACCTAATTTTTCATATGCAAAGCTTCCATACAGCGATTGGTACGGTAAATCACTTAAAACCCAAAAAATTAAAATGTTTACCAAAAGAATGACAAAATAAAATGCCCTTGGAATTTTCAATAAAAAGGCATTTGATAAAAAGGTTGAACCAATCTTATAACCCAAAATAAAAAACGGGAAAAAGTAGATAGTTCTAGAAACGCCTAAAAAGTACCCGACATCACTTATATATCCTGCGCATAGAGATACTATAAGGCTGAGTAGGAATGGGAATCGGAATTGCATAATGATAGGAAGGGTCACTTTCCAAATAAACATACTAAATAGAAACCAAAGAATCCAGTATGGCTGCCAGCTTAAAGAATAATCACTAATCGATTTGAAAGTTATGATGTTGAAGATTTCATACAAAAAAGTGAAAGCTAAAAAAGGAACAATTAATGTTTTCAAGTTTTTTTGAATACCACCTTCTGATATGTCTAGTTTTGTAAATGCTCCTGCCAAAATGATAAAAATTGGCATGTGAATAGAATAGATAGATTTATAGATGTTTTTTATCACTTCGCTTTGATTGATAATTGGTTCAATGAGATGCCCAAAAACTACAAGGAAAATCATCAATAACTTTGCGTTATCAAATACATTATTTCGTAACACTCAAACCCCCAAAAAAAATATAACTATATATTATGGGTACGATTCAGTAAATTCTGTACCAATAAAAGATAAGTTTTAGTATTGATACATCATAAGTTCAATTGTTTAAAAAGGTAAACTTTTAATTGTTAAATGTTGAGGTAAACTAAAAGTTTTAGTCGAATATAATTTTTACCTAATATTAAACCTTCATAAATAATTGATGCATTAATGCGAATAGACTCTATGGCGAGAGGAATGTTATTTATGCTCTAAAAGGAAGATATAATTTAAGCATGCCAGAAAATCAATGCTTTGATTGAGAGTTATAAGTTGTATGATACTGACTAATATAGACTTAAGTTTCATTCAGTAAATGTGTATTAGCGTTTATAATGTGTTTTGGCCTTAATTAACTAAGTGACGTTTTTTAATCGATTTGGTGCGATGTTATGTAATATTTTTTGAATAAGTTTCTTTATCGGCAGTTCTAAGTATTTAGTAATAATATATGCCAATGTAGCAATTAATAATATTGCTATAAATGGCAAGATAAAATTAAATTGGCTGGGGACAAATTGGTTGAATTTAATAATCATAGAGATCATCATATTTTCATGCAGTAAATATAATGGGTAACTAATGTAACCCAAGATCAAAAACAATCTGTTACTGATTAAATTCTGTAAGGTGGTATTTATCAATGATAAAGCGAAGAAACCTGAAAAGGCTAGTGTCGCGAAAAATGCCCCTAATCCATAACCATCTATAGCTACACTAAAAGAGCTCACTAAGCATATTATTAGCGCTAAAATAAACCATGTTTTATTTCCGCTCTTTGAAAAAACATAAAACGCGGTGCCTGCCGCAAACCAACCAAAGTGCTTTAAGTTGAGTAAATTAAGTATAGAAAGTACTTGGTTTACGAATGGGTTATTGAAGTAATGATTAAGCTGAAACATGATAAGCCAGCTCAAAGATGCTATGAATAATACGGCCACTAGCGTGCGACTACCAAACGTAAAATATACAATAGCAGCCAGTATATAAAATTTAAACTCTACATATAAAGACCAAAAAGCGCCTTCTAGAATACCAAATTTTATGCCTGTTATATCAGATAATATGGAGTGCTCTATAAAAAGAAGCCCCGGAATCATATCTATTGCTTGCGGAATGCCTTGTGGTCGTTCAGTAAAATAAGAAGCAGAAAAAAATATAATGAGCGAACAAATCAGCATGGCAGGAAATAACCTTAACCATCGTTTGTACAGGAAATTTGCGATGCCATTGCTATTCTCTAAGGTCATGAGTATAACGTAGCCTGAAAGTATGAAAAACAGGCGTACTGCTAACCCCCCATGTGAAAATAAAGGGAATGACGCATACTCATTTCCGTAAGGCACTAGGTCTACCCATCGGCTAAAAGCATGAAAAAGCATGACCAATAAAATAGCAATGCCTCTATGGCCATCTAAATAATTTATTCTTTTCATTGTTTTACCTTGATATCATCAAGTTGTTGTTATTAATTGTTTCTGTTTGAATTTAATCTATCGTTTTGAGTGAAGACGAGACCAATAGTTATTAATGCTTTTTATAATAACTTCTCTATTTTTTTTGATTGGTTGTTCAAGTATTAACATGCTAAAAGTGGCAACTGCAATGGTTGCACTAACTAATAGTATTAGGCGATAAACTAAGTTTTCTGTAAAAATTTCGTACTCTAAAATGAAGTTAATTACCACGACATGATAAACAAAAATACCAAAAGTAATATCGTGCTTTTTTAAAAAATTCTCAATACTATTAAAAATAGCGCTGGGGCTTTTAGGTAAAAAAGCAGCATTGGTAATCAATAAAGCAAGGATAATTAATAACAGTGGGTTAATATCATTACGACCCCATCTTATGCCAAGTTCAAGTAAAATTAAATAAGTGCCAATATGAATAGCTAACCACATAATCACGATAAAAGCAGACTTCCCTTTAACCAGTTGAAAATTGCGTTGAAAAAAATACCCTAAAAAGAAGTTAAAAGCCCAAGGTGCTAGCGTTAAAAATAACACTTTGGTTACCGTACTTTCATGAAAATTATGCGCATAGTTAAAAGCAATATTAACAATAGCAAATAAGAGAAGTGCTCCGTATATCCAGTGAGGACTATATTTTTGTGAAAAGTATTGATCTAACTTTACAAAGAATGGTAACACCAAATAAAACTGAAAAATTACGGGGATCGCCCACAAACTTCCGTTTATAACGCCAATACCAAAATTGTCTAAAAAGCTTGGGTGATAAACTTGTAATACGGTTAATTGGCCTACAAGCCAAAAAGTAAATTCACCCCAAGGAAGCTCAAAAGGATTGAGGTAACCCACAGCGAATAATGCAGTTACAGTAAGTATCACAGAAGCCCATAACGGCGGAAAAACCCTGAGAATACGTTTTGACAAATAGTCAATATTAAAGCTGGCGCCGTTGTAGCTTAAGCTAACTAAAAAGCCGCTAATAAAAAATAAAGTAGGCACCCCAGGAAATAGCCAAGTAAAAAAAGCAACAGTTTCATTGTAATCAGGCGTGGATGACATAAACCTTGAATGAGAAAATAAAATAGAAAAAGCGGCAATGTACCTAATCCATATAAAGTGGTTTTCTCTAGGAATGTTTTTCATTTTATTTCTCAAACCATATACTTAATTAGTGATTTATTTGACAAATGCCATTAAACGGTCAGTTTTAAAATAATATAGACAAAAATTAAAATTGTAAGCGCAATCGCTATAATTCTTTTTATTGTATGTTTGTAATCAAGCTTAAAATCATCACCAATTAATTTAACTAACCTTTGATAAGAAGCTATTAACAAGCCTGCAACCATAAAGAATACAATAAAACGATGGCGAGAAAGGAAAAATGCGGTCATTGCAAAGCCACACAATGAAAAAAACAAGGTTGTGCATAAGCTCAATTCAGCTTTTACATTGTCAGGTATGTCATCGGGTAATTTATTTTTTCCATACATAAACGCAGCAAGACCCATCGCTAATGTGAGTAACAATATGGTGGTCCACAATAAGTAACCAGACAAACCAAGCTCTGCTGCAATTTGAATATAAGTATTGTGCGCTACTCGGCCATGCTGATCCATAAAGTTATTACTGCCAATACCAAAGACGGGATTAGATTTTAGCATCTCTAATCCATCCCACCATGCCCATAACCTACCCATAGCCGAGGCTTCTTGAGAGCTAACTGCTCTAAAGGTAGATGCGACAACAATGACTATAGGGGCAAATATTAATCCTGTAATAATAGCTTTTACACCACCATACCTTAATAATAAGTAAAGTCCGACCATGCCTATCACGGCAAGCATAGTACCTCGAGAGTTGGTCATATATATACCGTAAAATATCGCGGCTAAAAAAATTGTAGATATGAGCTTTCCAAAGAAATTACTGTGTTTAATAAAATAAAGTGCAAAAGGGATGTTCATCATGAAGAATACACCAACATCATTGGGGTCTTGAAATATCCCTAAGTATCTAATACGACCATTTTCAACATACTCAGTGCCCGACCAACCAAAACCATCAATTGAATTTTGTTGTACATAACCATTATGTACAAAAAGTACAGCGGCAATTAACGACAACCACATATATATTTTTTGTCTATTTGCTGTGGTATACACGACTGAAAAAATAAATAAAGGGATCAAACAACTCGTAATATACCTTAATCCTTCAGATACCCCTTCTCCAAGCCAACCATTTAACAAGCCTGAAAGCGCCGTAACAGGCAACATACAAAAAAGTAGGTAATGCTGTGGCATTAATTGAATTGGTCTATGGGCAAGTACTATTACAATTATAGATAGTACACTTAGCACAGCAATGATTGGTAAACCATAAAGGGGTTGAAATAGCTCTTGTGGCCTAACAAGGGTAAAAAAAGAAAATAATAATGTTAAGAAAAAAGCAAAGGCTGGGTTTTTAATTTCTTCTACTGGCGTTCGTCGTTGAAAATTACTCATATACTGTATTTTTTACCTAAGCAATTTTAGTAGGTGTTTTAAGCTAAGCTTGGCACGATAGAGAGCAAGCCAAAACCAATTAAATTTGTTTGATGATAACATTGTTATATTAATAAGTTCATCACCTTGTTGAGAAAACTGGCTCTTATAATCAGTTTTCGACGATTTAAGTAAGTTATATTCCTGTATACCTTGCTCTTTACAGTATTGAATAACAAATAGATGATTTAATAAACCCGGTGATAAGTTTGGTTTGTAGCATTCATCAATACCGCTTTGGTAAAAATATAAAGCATTTTGCCATTTTATTGCGTAGTTCACTGAAATAATTTTATCGTCAATTTTTATAGCAGAAAGGACAACACTTCCTTTATTAATATTCTGTCTTATAAAGTTTTTATGAAAACTATAAAAAGCAGCACTTGAGAATACACCCGGTTGGCTTTTGTTTTCCCAGCGTTGTTGATGTAGCGTTATTAGCTGTTCAAATAGCTCACTGGCTTGGATTTCATCGCTAGCGATAATAAATTTAGCCTGTTGATATGTACTGATTTTTTCAAATCGATTAAGTGTGCGCTTTTTCTTTTTTAAAAATGATGCTGAATAGGGGTCTGCATCTTTCATATTTATATAATATTGATGACCCGTTATGTGCTCTTCGTATGCGGTTAACTTTGATTGTAACTCCTTGCAAATAGCATACATAAGTGAATGTTTATTTAATTCTTTAAAGTTGAATTGATGAATATTGGTAATGCTTGATAACTGGCATGTAAGTAATTCAATTATTTTTTGTTTATATTGGTCTTGGTATGCAATATCAATAAATTCTGATGCAACTTCACAGATCTCTGGCTCATTGGTTGCTATCAACGAAAAAGCTTTAAACTTAATTCCTAGTGTTGTATCTAAACGAATATAAAAGGGAGCAATGGCAATGCATTCATCGTTTTTCATGATGCATATTATTTTTAATTCAACAATATATGTTTGATAAGTGTGTAGCCATTGAGACAGCCATTCCCAAGACATGAAGCATTGTAAGTTATCTTTTCTCTCGCCATTAGCCTCTGTTAACAATCGCCACTCTTGCTCAAGTGTTAAGGCCTGAGCAATATTCGTTATCGTTTTAATCGTATAAAAAGGAGGCATAAACTAACGTTTTATCAGTGCAATAAAAACAGGTAGGAATTATTTTTTGCTATATTTTTTTCTTTTAATAGATTAATCATAGGTTCGCTTAATTTACCTGTATTTGAAATAACATATTTATAAAATATTTTTGATGAGTCTTTATCGTTTTTGTAATCTTGTTGCCACTCGTCTAAAGGTATGTAGTATTTGTCGTTTAATGCAATAAGATTACGCCCATAGCCATATAGGTTATTATTTGCGGTAAAAGGTAAGGCTTCTAATTTATTATTCACGCTTAAATTAACAGGTAATACATCATAAATTCCTCTGAATGAATCTTGTGAGATCATAATATTATTTGTAAATGAATTTTCTCTACCAGCATTCTTAATGTTAACAGCCCATCTAGAGTTTTTAGCCATAATAATTAAGTTATCTGTTACGTTAATTTTGCTTGAGCCAGTTGCTCCGTCGCCTTTAAAAATAGAAAGACCGGCAGCCTTATTATTAATTATTATATTATTATGAATATTGCCATTTTCAACGCCATCTAAGTTAATTGCACTACCGCCAGATGAGCCATTTTCACTCAAGTAGTTATTCGATATTTCTACATTAGATATAATTCCGTCGCCTTTGACCCCTGAAGCGCCGCCCATACTAAAATCACCATTCATGTGAACGCCACAACCGTTAAATTTTTGTATGAAATTAGATGTTATTTTTACATGGTCACCGCTATTAGAATGATAAATTCCGTGCTGTTGTGCGGGGCCAACAATGGTGTTTTTTGATGCACTAAAATAATTAGCATGATTGGTGAATATTCCCCAAACACCATTGTTGGTCAGTTTGTTGTTTTCTACTTTGATATAATGGCTATTATTCACTCTAATGCCAGCTCTTGGTGAATTATGCACACTAAATCCAGTTAGGTTAATGTGAGAGGATCTTTTTATTTCTATAAGATCTTTGTACTTTTTTGGATTTAGTGAAATGTCTGCTTTACCGATAGAAAAAGAGCCATTAAAGGTAATGGGTTTTTCAATTGTTCCGTGCAAATTATTTATTTTGAAAGCGGGGTATATGCCTTTTTCAAAGTAAACAGAGTCACCTGCCTTAAGGTTTTTTAATAAAAAGTTGTTTAATGCACATGCATTACTTTTATTACAAAGGCATTCTTCAGTTGTACATAACTCACTGGGCTGTGAAGGAGGTAATACCCAGTACTCTTTTGCAAATAACAGCCCTGAATAACTCGTAAGGACAAAGTAAAAAAAAACGTTTGTAATCAACAGGTATAATTTCATTATTTAATGTCCTTTATCATAATTCTATAATCTTAAAATCATCTAAAACTTGGTTTAGGATGATTTTTTCAGCGTCACAATTGGTATTACACTTTATCGTTAACCAATGTAATTGCGTTGCTTTGTGCCCAAACACTCCAGCCTTAATTCTCGCAATTTTAAACTTTGTTTTATTGGCAAATAATTGACCACTAACTTGAAAAGTAGTGGTAACAAGGCTTTTCTGTGATTTTTGCTCTACCTCAAAAATATTCCACTGTTTATGCGGAAAAGTATTATTTATTTTCCAGCTATCAGGTAACATTTTATTATGATAAAACGTTGGCTTTGAGTCTAAATCATAGCCTGAAAAGCTATAATTCTTGATGAATATTTCATGGTTTTCAATAGCCAATTTATCTTTGTTAATATGCGTAGAATATTGAACAAAAGGTTTTAACTCGTATTTACTATTATCATTTTTTAGAGAAGTTAATATAACGCTTTTATCGGTAATTAAGTAATTCGATAGGGTTGTTGAGCTAGCGAGTAAACCAATGATTATTAATACTAATGTGAGTAGGTTAATGTTTGCATTAAGGGGGGGGGGCGATTTTAATGTTGGAGCAGGTAAGTCCTCAGCTAGATGG
>TARA_R110001583_G_scaffold17957_11_pt1 | contig 15461 bp, 18 predicted proteins | sample TARA_R110001583 | Tara Oceans TARA_R110001583 (sample SAMEA4398432) | marine metagenome | biome: Polar Biome; feature: [MES] marine water layer (ENVO:01000295) within the mesopelagic zone...; material: water (ENVO:00002006), including particulate matter (ENVO:01000060) such... | reverse complement strand
AATTTGGGGTCCTAGTCGAAAGTAATCCCATAATGAATTACCTGCTTACCACTAATCACTACTTTTTTATATTATATAAAATACTGGTCGTAAATGGGTGTATTTTTATGCTAGCTAAAAGGAAAAATAATAAACTGGTATCTTTTTCCTTATATTTACTCACCTTTTTATACGGATTGTTAATGATATGGTGGGGATATGTGATTTTCCTTCTTTACTGAACTATTTATAGTGATGAAGAATGAATTCGACCGACTTTCAAAAGTACAGCCTTTAATAAAGAGTTTATACGAGACATCTAAAGAGGCATTAGGCTTTAAGCCTGATGCTAAGATTGTTATCCTTACAAACGAAGAAAATTCTAATAATCCTTTGGGCAAGACTGCTTACTATGATCCAGCTAGTCACAAAATTGGATTATACACTCAGGGTAGGCATGTTAAAGATATCATGCGCTCATTGTCCCACGAATTGGTTCATCATTCACAAAACTGTCGAGGTGATTTCAATGAAGGAATCGCCACGGTGGAAGGATACGCACAAGAAGATGGTCACTTGCGCGAAATGGAACGAGAAGCTTATGAAACAGGTAATCTAATCTTTCGTGACTGGGAAGATAATTATAAACGTAATGATAGTACGAAACTATTTACTGATACTTCAATTATGGGAGAAAAACTAATGGAAGATAAAAATAAAGAAATACAACTGCGTGAAATGATTCGCAAGATGGTAAAAGAGATGCTGGTTACAGTCAAGGAAGGTGATGGTGATTCTTCATTTTTTAATCCTGATCGGGAACAAGCGGAAGCAAGTGAAGAAGGTGCCGAGGCTGCAAGTGCGGCTGCCCTAGGTGGTGTCAAGACCTCTAATGAAGGCGATGACGAAGATGAACCCTATCAAGGTGTTTCTGAAGGCGAGCACAAAACCCCCGGTGGTGGCGACTATGCTGATGAAGAAGAAGAATATGAAGGTGTAAAAAAAGAAAAAGAGGAAATGGATGAATCTACTTTTTTCCCCCAAACTCACGACATTCGCGAGAAGGCACGACACCGAACCCACGAAGCTTTGATGAAACGTTGGGGTTATAGTAAAAAAAATGATTAATTCCCTCAATAATCGCTGGAAACAGTTTATACTTAACGAAGGTGCAACCCCTGACATTAGTGTATGGATTCAATCGCTCAAAGAGAGTCTTGGTTTACTCAAGCCTCGAACTATGAGAGAGGGCAAGCGTATAGAACTCATGAGCCACCAGCTTAATGAGATTCGCAAGGCTTCTAATCGATTACAGAGAGAAAATAAAATTTTACAAGAAGAAAACCAACTACTACAAGAGCAGAGTAACCCAAAGGAATAAAAATGTCTACACTATTATTAGAGGGCGGATTGTATGGTCATCTAAACCACTTATATGATAACCCAGGCTTATCCTTTGGTGAAATAAAAAAAATATTTAATACTGCTTCGAGTGGAGAACTCCAAGGCACAGAAAAGACAGATGGTCAGAACCTTTTTATTTCTTACTCGGTAAAAGATGGAAAAGCTAAAGCCGCTCGTAACAAAGGTAATATAAAGACAGGTGGTATGGATGCCACCGCATTGGCGAGTAAATTTGCTGATCGAGGAGCACTAGAAAAGGCTTTTGTAGATTCCTTTGATGCTTTTGAAAAAGTTATAAGTCAGTTGTCACCAGAACAACAAAGAGAAATCTTTGGTGAAGATGCTAATATTTTTTACAATGCGGAAATTATGGATCCTGCCAACCCTAATGTTATCAACTATGATACTAGGTCTTTAGTTATTCACCAAAAAGGACATTCAGAATTTGATCGTGAAACTGGAAATATAAAAGATACGGATGTGTCCAATAATGTGGCTGTTTTACAGAATGCTCTAGAGGGTGTTCAGCAATCGGAAGCCGCCGAAGACTTTACAGTACAAATGAATGCTATCAAGAACCTACAAAGCTTACAAAGCGATGAGGCTCTAAAGCGAGCAGATAAGCGCTTAGACAAGATTATGTCAAGTGTGAATCTAAACAACGATAACACCATCGGAGATTTTATCAATGCCCGACTAACACCTATTATTGATAAACAATTTCCTATGTTAGATGATGCTCGCAAAGATATGCTGCTGCGGCGTCTCATAGGAGAGAAGGGCGTAAAGGTCACGAATATTACCAAAGGATTGGACAAGGAATCTAAAGGGGAAATAAATTCTTTTGTGAAAAGCGGCAAAAAGATTATGGGAGAAGTTATTGGTCCCTTGGAAAAGACTATTCATGACTTCTCAGTCGAAATGCTACGAGGCTTAGAAAGTGCGTTCATTCTCGATAATGATGCGGAAGTGAGTCGCTTGGCTGGAGAGGTAGGTGTAGCGATAGATGCGATCAACGGATCTAATCGTAATGACGTAATGGACGTTGTTCGTAAGCATTTAGAAAAGATTGGTAAAGCAGAGAATATTAGTACAGCAACCGAGGGATTTGTATTTGATTGGGACGGGGTGACATATAAATTTACCGGAAACTTTGCACCAGCGAATCAAATACTGGGAATATTTAAATATGGGCGTGGTAAGATTCCAGCCCTACAAAAAGAAGTTATGCTAGAGCAAGAATCTGGAAAGACCATAGGTATTCATCCGGGTGGTTTTAAGCCACCACATGCAGGTCATTTTTTTGGTGCTAAACATCTTTTAGATAGTGGAGCCGATGAGGTTATAGTTATCATTTCACCTAAGTCACGCGAAGGATATTCGAGCGATAAAGAAAATACTGTGGAAATAACAGCAGACCAATCCCTCAAATTATGGGAGTTGTATATCAAATCCAATAACTTGGGTAGTAAAATGTCGGTAATGATATCAGATAAGAATTCACCTGTGGCTTCTGTATATGATTACTTGGAGAATCTTAGTAATGGAGATACTGTTTTTCTTGGAAAGGGCGAAAAAGATCAGACGGATACTAGATTTGACAGAGCCCAATCATTCGCAGATAAAAGGGATTTAGGTTTATCAGTGGAAATGATAAATACCCCTATGTTCGGCGGTGGAATATCAGGGACTCAAATGCGAGAGATTATCGCGAATAACGATTTTAAATCTTTTGCAAAATATGTACCATTAAAGAATATAAAAGACAAGAAAGAGGCTTGGAATATTATGACGGATAAAATTAAAGAAAACTATATTAGCAGAGATACCTTTCTCAAGGAAACAATCTTGAGAAAAGCAATACGTAAGATTATTGCGCGTTCAGACCGAGAAAATAAAGTTAAAGAAGACGTCTTACGTGAGTCTATTAGAAAACTTATTCACGAAAGCGAAGCTGACCGTATCCCTCATGCTTCAACGGCTATTAATTTCTTAGAGGATCTTCTCAAGAGTATTTTGCCCGGTATCGAACAAGATTATAAATCTCTCACTACCAAAAAAGAGCAACGTGATTCATTTCGTTCTCAATTGGTTTCTTCCGTCAATACTGCGATTGAGACAGCTAACATAAATAACCAAGCGGCTGAAATGCAGCAAGATAGTGGAAATGAAGAGGAGTTTATAGAGATTGAGGAGGAAATTGAAATCGATGTTACCGACGATGATAAATTCATCGATATCAATGAACCGTCACCCCAAGAAGAAGAGGACTCACAGTCACCAGCAGAAAAAGATGTAGCTGCCAATGAAACCGGTGCCAAGCTAGCTTCCCAGTCGTTTGATTCTATTGAGAAGCAGACACTAGAGGCATACAATACCCTGAGCGATAAAGAAGATCAAAAAACTTTTCATGATTACCTTGTTACCAACCTCAAGCTCTACTTTGACAAGTGGGAAAAAGAATTAGGAGAAGTGATAGAGCCAACCACTCCAGAGTACGAAGATGAAAAAGTAAATGCAGACGAAGAAGAAGAGGCTGCGGAAAGTGCGGAAGAAGATCTTGAAATTGATGATGAAGAAAGTGATGAAGAAACACTTGACATCGATATATAACAGTAGTATTATTAACTTAATGAAATTTGAGAGAATAGCTACAGAAATTGGAAAACTTGTTGATGAAAAAGATGCCGCTTATGGAAGTTCTTTTTTAAAATCAGAAAAAATATTATCCATTCTTTACCCCCATGGCATCGAGCCATCACAATACAGAGACATGCTTGCTATCACTCGCATCGTTGACAAGCTTTTTAGGATTGCAACAAAAAAAGATGCATTTGGAGAAAATCCTTTTAAAGATATCGCTGGGTATGGTATATTAGGTGTATCCAATGACGAACCCCAAGCGAAATGATGGAAGAAATAAAGATTACTCTATTTCTCAAAGGCTGCGCAAAGCTGGAAAGTCAAGCGAAGAGTTTGAGATAATTTTTAACTCTTTATCCTTGGAAGAAGTTATTGGTCTAAAGCTAGAGCTTGCTTCAAGTTCTGCTTTTAATAAAAAACTTTATGGTGTACCCATTTGGTCCTCAATCCCAAGTATAGTCAAAGATGCTGTATTAAAATATGCCCTTTCGGCTACTCGCTCAAAGAGAGAGGCGGCAAGGTTTCTAGGTCTAAATGAGTTTGCTATGAAAAAAAATATAAATCGGTATAAAATAGATGACTATTTTGAAGCCGAAGAGAATAAAGAAAGAGGAGAAATCTCCTAGTAGCAGCAAGATAGAATTTTTAGAATTATAAATGTATAAACAATCTTCAATGGCTCTGCTGAAGATAACAAGCCAATTTATATTGGTATTGAAACGAGCCTAGCGTTGTTATTGTGAAAAAATAACAATCTTGTTTTTTGCGAATGTAACTCAACTGGCAGAGTGCTAGCCTTCCAAGCTGGATGTTGTGGGTTCGAATCCCGCCCTTCGCTTTTGTATAAATGAAAATTACCGAAAGAATATGGTCCTGGATGAGCGAACATATGTATATAACAGTTTTTGTTTTGACTGTTATTACAGATTTTTGGGCAAATTGGTATAGTTATGCAATCGTACATGATTGGATTGTGATACAAGCTTTTTTAGGTCTTGTTCTTCCGTTCTTAAATCTTCCGAGTATATTATTTTTTATTGATATCAAAGATATGGGCGTTAGAATAAAATTGTGTGCCATTTCTGCTGTGGCAATGATGATTGGGTCCACGGTGATGTTGATGATGATACGAGCAGGGTTAGGTGTAGGAAAGGATTTAATTCCTTAGTGAGTGATATTAAGAGCTACTTATAAAGCCATTAGTAACAGTGACACTAATTATAGTAATGATGAGAACACATAGGACTATAATAGAAGCAAAACGACGAAGAAAACGCGAAATGCTCAAACTCCTCGCCGAAGTTGAAGCTGAAGCTGAACCAGAACCCGAACCAGAACCCGAACCTGAACCCGAACCTGAACCTGAACCCGAAACCGCAACCGAACCCGAAGCAAATAAAAAGCAGAGGTGGAAATCCTGGAAAGTAGCGTCTACTAATAGCAAAGTTGAACTAACTTGTGCTTTACCCATGTACCGATCCAAAGAAATTGGGTGGCTAGCCATAGAATCTTTGTGCAGGCAGGAAGATATTGATTTTGAGTGGGAGTTATCTATTATAGAAGAAAAAGAAGAGTGCATGGGAGAAGACGCAATTCTTGAATACAAGAAAAGACTTGAAGATGTTGGGTGCGTCCGTATATCCTACAAATTGTTAAATGAGTGGGTCCCCCTGTGTCAAAAGTGGCGTTCTATTGCGCAGAAATCAAAATCTTTTGGGTATCTCTTAGTTGCTGCTGATTGTTATTCGCACCCCAAAAGACTAGCCCAGACTTCCAGACTCTTACAGGATTATGAATGGGTACAAACCCAACTTGGCGCATTTTACAATATAGAAAACGATTCTCAATCTATTTATGATCGCGGCGAGGAAGAAAGCGCAAAACACGCTAGCTCTTTAAACATGGCAACCAGGACGAAGCTTATGAAAAAAGTTCCGCTTGGAAATCGACGGCGGAACGTGGATGGATGGATATATAACAAAATATCTGCATATTTGGATAGAGAACCTATAGTTGGTTATAATGTATCAGATGACTGGAAAAGAGGAGTAGATACTAATGGATTTAATAACATTAGTGAGAGTCGCGGGGGGATGCTCAAAGAGGAACCAACTTGGCCGTTCCGGCTAGCCTTGGAAGGGGAGCCATCAACATTGGAAGAGGTGGTGCCGACTGATATCTACGAGAAAATAATTTCCCTCAAACAAGATGCGATTAAAAGAACCGGTTTTATAAAAAATGGCGCTGGGGGAAAGTAAAAGATGAAGTCCATAAATTTTCCTACACCATATCTAAAAGTAATTACGCAGTATTCAGACAAACTCGTTGGACAAGAATATGACTCATAGCCATCAACGAAAATATTGGGAAAACCGATCATTGGAATGGATTTCTACAAGGAGTGCTTTACAGTCTTCAAGTCATCTACCAATAACTTCCTATGTGAATAATCATATTACTGAAAAATCAACAATTTTAGACCTTGGGGTTGGAACTGGTCGATATTTAGGAAATTTTAAAAAGTGTAAAAAAATGTATGGAATTGATATGATGAGTGATTTTATAAAAGTGGCAAACAAAATCAAACCCAAAAATTGTGAATTATTTGTGGACGATATAGTTGATTTACAATTCAATAAACCAATCGATTTAATTTTTACAATGACTGTTTTACAACATGTTCATCCTGAACAAATTGATGTATCAATAAAAAATATAACTCAATTGGGGGCAAAAGATATCATGTTATGGGAAAGCAATCATGAAACATATGTTTATCAGCCTGAATTTGACTACCGATGGGGGCACAATTTTGAAGAAATATTTAATAAATATAACTATTCATTACATTATAAAGAATTATATGATAACATGACAACTTGGATACTTCATTTTAAAAAAATATAAGAAGAATTGACTATTAGATAGAAAGTTATGCCAAAGAATTCCAACATGAGAAACAAAAAAGAACAATCTGCCCGCATTTTCCTTACAGGAGCCACAGGATTTTTAGGTAATGCGTTGTTGAAACAAATAACAGAAAATGGTGATTTTGTAGTAGGAATCGGGAACTCAGAATCAAGAGTGCAACAAACCAAACATAAGTTTCCTAATGTAGATTTATTTTTAGCGGATATCTCCAGTGATTCCGATATAATAGAAGACATTATAAAAAAATATAAGTGTGATTATATAATCCATTGCGCAGCATTAAAACATGTGATCCTTTGTGAAGAAAACCCGCTACGAACCCACAGAGTTAACGTCGAAGGGAGTAAAAACATAGTTAATTTAGCTATTAAAAATAATATAAAAAATGTCGTATTTGTGAGTACCGACAAGGCTATTCACCCGGCTGGTGTATACGGTGTGAGTAAGCAAGTCGGCGAAAAAATATTTTTAGAACATAATTTCACAGTATTTCAAGGTGTAAATTTTTTCTTTTCGGCTGGGAGTGTGTTGGATGTATGGGAACAACAAAGAAGTAAAAATAAACCGTTATCAATTAGCTCAATTAATTCGATTAGATACTTTATAAATGCTGATGAGGTAGGGCAAAATATATTAAATAACTTAGATAATTGCGGAAAAACTATTACAACTTCTGTATGTTATGAAGTAAAATTAAATATGTTGGCAGAAGCATTTTGTGAGTATCATAATTATTATGATCTGTCTTATTATACTCCACATAAAGTTGAGAAACTCAAAGAAGATCTTCCACAAAATATAAATATTATGAAAATGACCAAAGAAAATATAAAAAATATGTTGGATAATTATTACAATTCCCTAAAGTAGAGGAAAAGAGTGAAGAAGCAGGTTTTAAATTTATCATTTTTTGATTATTCTGGTGCTGGAGAGAGATATTCTCAGGCTATTAATCGCATTGGAAGATATAACTGTTCTTCTTTGAAAATGTATCCTCATAGATGGGGATATAAAAGCGATTATATTGTTGCAACAAAAGGACTTCACCTTCAATCCGAAGAATACACAAAAAGATTGTCTCACGCTCAAAATTTAATTGATCAAGCTGACATAATACATCTCCAGGGTGATGATTCCATTCTTCATTGGAATAGTAAAGAAAAATTTAAAAATGCATATCCTGGTAGGGCATATCCGGGGTTAGTAGTTCCTGTAGATAAGCCCGTGGTTATTACAACCATTGGAAGTTTTTTTAGAAGACATGTCGATCCTTGCGCACCTGGAGGGATAAGTATGAGTAGAGACTCGCTTGAGGTCGTTGCCGCACACACGAATGCAAGAACTGTAGATACACCCGATCTCAATTACCCGGAATTTGATGCTCAGTGGCTTCCTTTTACATTGGATACAAAATCTGTAAAAAATAGGTGGCTTAGTGGTGATCACAGTATTCCCTTAATAGGACACTCCCCGTCACTCCGAAGTAGAAAAGGAACAGACTCGATTTTTCTTCCGGCTCTAGAAATTCTTAAGGCGCGAGGTATTAAATTTGAGCTAGATATAATAGAAAATACTTCTTATCTAGATTCTTTAAAAAGAAAAAAGAATTTATCTTTTTTCTTTGATCAATGTGGAATTGGATGGTACGGATGTTCCCTAACGGAAGCAACCCAATATGGCATCCCTTCTATGGCGTGGCTCTCTGATCACTCTTTAAATCAAATGAAGCCCGAGGATCGTGATGTTCCTGTCGTTTCTTATGTGCCTACTGCCAAAGGGTGTGCCGATGCAATAATTAATATATTGGAATCTGATATGGAAGCCTTATCTCGGAAAACAAAAGAGTGGACCGATGCAGTTCATTCATATGAAGCAGTTGGAACAAAATTAAGTAATATATATGATGGAGTGTTATAAAAATAGAATGTATAAAGCGTCAGTTATAATAAATACACTAAATGATAGGGAAGACTGGCTGCGTGAAGCAGTAGATAGTTATTTCCAGCAAGAAAATGTGGAAATTCAATTAATTGTTTCTACGATTGAAGATGATTCCTCTTTATCGGTTCTTAAAGACTATTCCAATATAGACTTTTGCGTTACCGAAAAATATGAACATTCACAGTCAAAGTCGCCAAGATATTATCAACTGAATAATGCCATGAAGCTTGTAAAACACCCTTGGTGGTGTTTTGCAGCAGGAGATGACACAGCTTTGCCAAATAAAATACTTAAGGAAATAAGTATGTGTCTAGAACATGACAGTAACATTTGTTCTTCAGCTATTTATAAAACTGACGAACACCTTAATATTACTTCATCAATTCGAATGCCTGAAAAATATTTAGGCTTATCCAAACACCTCGCAGGTAATTTTGTGGCAGATTGTTCACTTATCAGTATTGATCTGTGGAGAGAATTTGGTCCATTCGATATATCTCTAGAACAAATGGCGCATTGGGATTTTTGGTTAAGAGTTTTTAGTGTGTATGATGAAAATTTAATTGTTTTCAATTCCGAACCAACATGGCTTTATCGAATACACGATAAATGTGTACATCAACGTGATCTCAAATCAAAACAGAGGGCACAGCATCGTGAAGCTTCAAGAAAACGAATGATGCAAAAACATTATCATTTATTAGAAAAGTATAATGTAGAACACTTAGCAACACAGGATATTTATAAATGAAATTTGAATTACCTTTTGATCGCTTAAGTCTTCGCCAATATTGTACTGATTTGGAAAACACTGATTGTGAATTATATTTGTCTCAACTTGAAAGTAGTCACCTTAGTCGGCTGAAGTATTACAATTCGCCCTCTTTCTTAGAGTTAGAGAAAGCCCGCCAAGACAACCCTATTACCCTTGTCCAAGGAGCTTTACATAGAGTAGCAGCATACAAAGTGACTCACAATGAAGGTTATCTCTCATATGCAGAAGATGTCGCGGCTCAAATTATTAATCTTGCGCAAACTCATGACGACGCCTTGTTTTTTCCTTATGATTTTGATTTTGCACTTCATAGTTATTCGAGAGCTACCTTAAAAGCGCCTTGGTTTTCAGCTATGTGCCAAGGTCAAATGCTTCAATTGATTACCAGACTTTCAGTTTTGTTAGATTCTTCTGATTATCGTGATTATGCAATTTCAATATTTAATTCATTCGATCCTTTGCGGTTTAACACAGAAGGATTACCTTGGGTAACTTATGTAGATAATAAAGATTATTTGTGGCTTGAAGAATATCCTCTTAATCCTTCCGGCACACATGCACTTAATGGGAAGATTTTTGCGATGTTTGGTATTTACGAATTTATGACGGTTACTAAAGAACCCCAAGCAGAGGAAATTTTTTCGCGTTCCCTTAAAACAATTAAGGCGCACATACAACAATATTACCATGATTCTGGAATAAGTTGTTATTGTCTTGCTCATCCTGAAATTAGAGCAGCCGGTTATCATACTATTCATTTAGATCAACTTCGCATTCTTTCAATAATCACAGGAGATCCTTATTATGATGAAATGGCTCTTTATTTAAATAATGGGAGTCAATAGTTTCTATCTAGAGTTCTATATATGATAAGGTAATATTATGAATATCCCTGTCATAGACATCCACCAACACTTAAACTTTATAAACTCTACCCACGATGATCTCGTAAAACATCAAAAAGAATTTGGTGTTGTAAAAACTATTTTACTACCCTCAGCAGGAATAAAAAGCAAGGACAAAGGCCTTCTTGCTGAAGTTCCGGGAACACAAGATGCGTATAACTTTTGTCAATCAAATAAAGATTTTTTATTTGCTGTAAATGAACCAATAGAAGAAAGAGAAAAGATAGAAGATTACATTGCAAAAGGGGCTAAATTAATTGGTGAAATAAAATACCAGATGGGCGGCGATGACGAAGAATTATATGGATATGCGGAAATTGCGCGACAACACAACGTACCTATTTTAATACATTTTGAAAAAGAACTGGGTGTAGAACTAAAGGGCTTTCATAAGGTTTTAAAAAAATTTCCAGATGTAAATTTTATAGGTCATGCCGTTCTGTGGTGGGATAAAATGGCATCGTCCACTAATTTCTTAATGAACAATCATAACAATTTGTATGGAGATATTTCAGCAAACTCAGGTCTAAGAGCGATGAAGAGTAAATATGCCGCTGGGTTTATAGAGAAGTTTCAGGATCGTATCTTATTTGGGAGCGACTGTCCGCCTAACCACCCTTATGAAAACGCCCCCCATTGTATTGGAAAAGAACTCAAAACTGTTCTTGAAGATAAGCTGGACCATACAGTTCTAGAAAAAATTTATTATAAAAATGCGTGTAAGCTTTTAGGTATAAAAATATAGCAGACATAATTACAGATATGAATATATCAAACACACAAATCGGTCCATGGATGTCCGAAAAAGAAATAAACTTTTTGTCTTCATTTTTGGAACCTTCGGATATTATGTTGGAATGGGGATGTGGTGGAAGCACACTCAAGTTTAGTCAAAACGTAAAGGAATATTATTCTATTGAACACAACAAAGATTGGTATAATAAAATAAAAAATATTTTATCCCCAAAAGAGAATATCTTTATGCATTATGTCCCGAATGATTTACCACGTAAACTTGTTTATGGACCGTCAAAATATGAAGAGTTTGTGACGTATATTAAACATGTATCCACCCTAAACACAAGATTTAATAAAGTATTGATAGATGGTCGCGGAAGACAATGGTGTGCCGAAGAGGTCTTACCCTTCTTAGCACCCGACGCTATTGTTTTTTTGCACGATTTTGGAAAACCAGACAGAGCGAGATACAATAGTGTGTTAAACTTTTATTCTAAAATTGCTCAAGCAGATACATTAATTGCGCTAAAGGCTAAGTGATCCAATCTTGTTGTATTAAATTGGTTCGAGCAGCAATAATTTTATTCCTTACTTCATTTGTGCCTCTATATATGATAAGGTAATGTTATGAATATTGGTGATAAAATATTTTTACTCTATACTGACAGGCAGACAAAAGAAACCTCTTGTCAGGGACCTTCAACTATAACTAATTTCCTGGTTGATCCTCATAATGATGAAGGCGTTATTATTGTGCGTGATGTTGATGGCTCATCTCGACCCATTGACCTGGAAGGTACATCAAGCCATGAAATCGATATTCATATTGTTTATTGATTGCCCTTTTTCCAATCTTCATAATCATCAATATTGAGGTTGAGCATTTTATATACCAAATCTTGTGCTTCATTAGGTTTCGCCTTCGCCCAAGCCCAAGCCAGAGTTTGTTTTCTTGATTCGATCTCTTGATGCCTTGTTCTTACCTGTTTGTCAATAAATTCATATTCCTCATCTGTCATAGAAGGTAGAGGCATCTTATGTTCGTTTACCATTGATATAATCCCAATTATATCATCTTGATCATAGTAATCACCAAGTCTTTTAAAATGCTCATCGGCATTTGGTATCTGTGATGTATCTGGGTGGAGGATTTTTGCTAAATTACGATATATTTTGTGAGTAAGTGGAGATTGAGGTGTGTTTCCTCCTCCCTCTATTCGTTCATCTTTTTTTACTTCTTTTTTGGGGGTTTTAGAGTCTGCGAGAATTGAGTTTATAAATTTTAATTCTTGATGGAATTCTTTCTCAAATTCTTTTTTGTGCGTGACAAATTCTTCTATCACGTCTTGATGTTCAAGTTCTATTAAATCAATTTGTAAAAATATTTTTTTATTTTTGCGGGACACCGTATATTAATTATTGATGAGGTCAATAATCATTTCATATTTGTCATAATCTTTTAGCAACAGATTCATTGACTTTCTATAAATTAAATAAATCTCTTTATTAGATGTAGCCATACAAAGATTTTCAAACCCGCGATATGCTGAGTGGATAGCTCCTACGACTTCACCATAACTATTGATAATTGGGGATCCTGAAGATCCTCCTTTTGTGGGTATAGAAAACACATAAGATGATTTTCTTTCGTTCCTAACTCTCATGGAACCTAAATAAAATCCCTCAAACAATGGTATCATCTTGGGAGACCACAATCCCATAGGTGCGGCAATATTATAATATTTTTCACCAATTAGGGGTTTGTTTTTGGAGATCTTAAAGGCGGGCAGTGGTATTTTTTTAGTTCCAAGTATACATATGTCAGCCTCAAAATCAAAAGTTATAGGAATAGCCGCATATCTCCGCCCTTTATAATCGCTGAGGATATAAGCCGCTTGTTCAGTAAGTTTCCATTTAGGATTAATTGGGGAATAGTCGGGCACAAAGTAATTTATTTGATTCCCAAAGAGAATACTACATACATGGGCTGAAGTACCTACAAGGGAGACATCACGATCATGACCTACAATGAATCCCGAAGCTGAAGAGCGCAAATCAATTTCATACTCTTCTGAGTTTAAAGATGCCGAGCTTGTGGATGTTTTGGCAACCTGTATATTTTTGTAAATATCTATCTTGATAAAGGAGCGTCGTTTATCTCTAAAGAGGTTTCCTGGTCCAAATAATGCTGTACTGGAGGCGCATGACGCACACCCCATGAAAGTGACATACATCATACCTAATAAAACTAATTTTGCAACCGCATCTTTGAACATTGTTGTTCCCCCTTGTTATAAAGTAACTATTATGAAAGTTTTAAAAGGGACGTATATCAGAAATAAAATGGGGTATTTTTTCATAGTGGAGGCAAGTATTGTAATTTCTCTTGTCAATGTTCTATTTATATATGGGTAGAATGATTCTCCCCAAATCACAGACGGAAGGTAAATATGACTAAAAAGATTTATGTACTGGATACCAGCGTATATCTCACTGATTACAACTCAATATTCTCTTATGGAAATAACGATATCTACGTACCACTGATTGTTTTAGAAGAACTTGATCATAATAAAAAAAGACCAAATGGTGTAGGGGCTAATGCGAGAGGCATTATCAGGACCCTAGATGATTTACGCACAAAGGGTGATTTCCAGAAAGGCGTTAGAATAAGAAAAGGATGCGGACTCATTTTTACAAAAGCACCTGACTTATCTCAACTACCAGCGGGATACGATTCTCAAGTTCCAGATCACCAAATTATAGCCACTGCGCTCACGCTTCAAAAGGAACACATCAAGCGCAAAGTCATTTTAGTATCTAATGACATCAATCTTCGTATCAAGTGCGATGCTATCGGAGTATCCGCCGAAAGCTACAATACTGAAAACGTAATAAAGAAAAGTTCTGAGCTTTATGGTGGATTTACTAAGTTATTAGTAGATGATCAATTTATTGATCGCTTCTATTCAGGCGAAAGCGTTTATCTTTATAATGCCATTGATGATAAAACTGAGTTGTATCCAAACCAATTTGTAATGCTAGTGTCATCATCCAATGAGAAGAAAACTGCCATTACACGATTTATAGATGAAAATACAGAATTTAAAAAAATACCCCAATATAAAGAATCTGACGGTTGGGGGATTGGTCCTAAAAATAAAGAACAGAATTGTTCCCTGGATTTATTATTAGATAGGAACGTTCCTGTAGTTTCTTTAATTGGTAAAGCGGGTAGTGGAAAAACATTATGTGCTATCGCAGCGGGACTCCAACAAATCATGGGACAAGATCCAAACTATAATAGATTAATAGTTTCGCGACCAGTACAACCCATGGGAAAAGATATAGGATATTTACCAGGCACAATGGAAGAAAAAATGGTTCCCTGGCTAGCACCAATTCAGGACAACTTGAGGTTCCTTTTTGGTGATGATAGTTTGATGCTAGAATCTTATATGGAAAAAAGAATAATTGAAGTAGAGGCTCTAACTTATATTCGTGGACGGTCTATTCAGAATGCATACATCATTATTGATGAATGTCAAAACTTGACAAGACACGAAATAAAGACTATACTTACAAGAGTTGGAGAAGGCACAAAGATTGTTTTGACAGGTGATATCGAGCAAATTGATAATGTAAATATTGATGAGACCACAAACGGATTAACTTATGTGATTGAAAAATTAAAATATTTTGACATCACTGGTCACATTACATTTATTAAAGGCGAAAGAAGCAAGGTCGCAACTTTGTGTGCAAAAAATCTTTAACTTTTAACTTGACTTGTTTTGAGAAGCGTGATATTAATTAAAACATCTTATTTATGATATGAAAAATTACATTACAGATAGTGCTAATAAAGCATCCAAAGAAAGAAAAGAATATTCTCTCTCACATGGAAACGTGCCTGTCGTTATAATCAATAAACTTCCAAGTCATATTGATTTTGATAAAGTCATTAAGGTATTAGAAAAAAACGTTCCTTCATCACTTATCAATCTTATAGATGGTATCTATATAGGTGACTTTAAAGAACTTGAAGAAAGAAATATTGATGCTATGTTTAAAGATGGAGCAGTTTATTTATCTTCTTTTAAAAATATAGATTATGCTTCTGAAGAATTAATTGCTAGAAATAT
>TARA_R110001583_G_scaffold159747_1_pt1 | contig 15475 bp, 12 predicted proteins | sample TARA_R110001583 | Tara Oceans TARA_R110001583 (sample SAMEA4398432) | marine metagenome | biome: Polar Biome; feature: [MES] marine water layer (ENVO:01000295) within the mesopelagic zone...; material: water (ENVO:00002006), including particulate matter (ENVO:01000060) such... | reverse complement strand
GACATCAGTGACCTTCAATGCCACCACTTCGCTCACCCTTAATCCTGCTCCGTATGCCACTGACAAAGCGGTGCGATACTTTAGATTGTGAGCAGCCGCAATTAGGCGTTTGACTTCCTCTACGCTGAGAACTTGAGGCAATTTACGCGGCGTAGGCACCGTACTCAATTTACTAATAACATCAGGACGATTGAGGGTTTTACAGTACAAGAATTGTAAACCAGATAACGTGGCATTGATGGTGATGTTGGATGTACCTTGTTCGGCCAATGCAATCTGAAACTGCCGTAATTCCTCTGCCGTGGCGTTAGCCGGTGAATGTTTAAGGTAAGCGGCGAGCTTCGATACCGCACGGATATAGCCAATCTGGGTTTTAGGGCTGAGTCTACGCATGTTCATATCGTCTATCATGCGCTGGCGAAGGGGACTAACGGCTTGAATAAGCTGAGTCATAATAATACTCCAAAGTAAGTACAGGGCGACAATGCCCTTTACTCAGCTTAGAAGCGGGTCAGTAATGGTTGTAGTTTTTACAACGTTGATGCGGCAGCCCTACCGCGAGAGCGGTTTAGTCCATTTGTCTGATGGAGTCATTGAAGCTTAAGGGCTGAAAAGTGCCATTTTCGGACATTGCTTTCTAGCTTGCTAAGGACGACTAACGCCCGTTGCGGACACTCGGTCTTGACTTAATTACCCTGTCAATTTAGACATTAACGCACATTAATATGTTAGTTAATCAAGTTCATTCCCTCTGAATAGGCTCAAATTTATAGAAAATTGCACTTCGGTACGACTCAAGATAGTTGCGCTCACTGAAAATCGTGATTATTAAGGAGGATATATTGTGTTTTTTTCAATTTCAGCTAATTTAAAATTGGAATCATAAAAATGGAATTGATATGGAGCTACCACAATATTTGCCAATTCTGCCTCTACGGTACGTCATATCTGCTTCTTGTTGTACCGTCATACTATCAAGTGTTTGGTACTGGGTTTCTACACCTGGACCTTCTATTGGAACCGAGCTGGTTTTATCACTTTTTATAATCGTTTATTTCGGACACTTGTTAATGTTTAAGCTACGAACTCGCAAAGGAACGGCAAGGAATGAATCCAATGATTAACCATAGAATTCCTTACTACTGTCTAATGTTAATTTTACTGTCTGGATGCGTATCAACAGACCGTTCAATGAAGAAAACACCTTTTGCTAGAGATGGTGTTATCAATATCAGGTATATGCCTTATAGTAATCTTGGGGATGCTTATGCATTTGGCACTAAATTGTCAAAAATGTACGTTATAAGTCGGGATTATTTAATACAAGAAGAAAGTGAAGCTGATTTCTATTTATACCTTATTATCAATGACCCCATTTCAAACACAAATGATATAGAGGCCACATTAAGAGCCTATTTATGTAATTTTAATCGTCGACGAGAAGACAATAGTGACATTTATAAGAACATTTCTACAATCCCATTTTATGCTCCAATAAATAGTATTGTCGCTAACATACATAATAATGAAACGTCAGAGAAGCTAAACCTTCCAACCAATAAAGTCGAGTTTCTACAAAAGAGTTATAGTATTGATACTGCTAGATACATTAGTCGTTTACTCAGAAATATTGTTGGAGATGATTTGCTCACTGAAAAGATTGCAATCATCGGTACAACATTCCCAGTAATTAAGTCGAGAGGAATTTTAGATACACCTGACTCAGACTCCAATTATTCAAGTAATGATGTTGTCGTAATGGGCTTAGACGGATACACACCCCGAGAAATTTCTAATATTATTGTGTCCCTTAGAGCTGCTATAGAAAATGATGAGGTGTCAATTGACGAGTTAAATGAAAAAGTAAGTAGTTTGGTTGAGCCGTCAATATCAAGGCTAGCTAGGACAATAAGAGGTTTTTTTACTCATTCCTTTATTTCAACTGCACACGCAAATGAAGTTCCAAAGTGCTCATTGGGAGCTTTATAGTTTCTCTTGAATGTTGAACAAGAACATTTGGGTGCACTAAAAATGGTATGTTCGTTATTACATGTTAACACAAACTGACTCTGATTTTGGCTAATAAGCACATTTAACAACACAAGTTATAACACTTATCATATTATTCAACTAACAGCTGTTAGTTGGTATTTTAAACAATAGAATTAAATATCAATTTTTATTATCTTTGTTTTTATTCTTTTCATTTGATTTAGTTACAAGAATGAAATTCTCTAGATATTCTTGATTATTCTTCAAAACTTCAGTCAATAGCTTTGGAAAGCTATACGGTCTTTTCTTAGTATTTAAGGAAGCCAAATCGTCAACAATCTCGCCATCAAAAATCGTCTTAAAGCTATTTATGCTGATATCAGATTCTACTCTAAGTAAAGAGCTAAATTTATCCAAGAAATTACATAACATTGTGTGCTCTGTTGTATTTCTGTCTTGATGTAATTTAATTGAAGCTGCAGACATTTTAAGGAAAATTAGTACTAAATCACACACTAACAGCTCTAGTTTTTTAGAGTTGTCAGCTTCTATACCTTGGTTCGCCTTTGACTCTTCTGATTTACCATCATTGACCAACTGCGGAAACAGTTGTAGTGCATCGTTACTATCTAAATACAAGTTAGATAAATCGAAAGTAAAAGTCTCATTAGATGATGGTTGGTATTCTGCAAATAGATAATGACTGGTTTGTTTTAGTGTCCTGTTAACTTCTATTTCCAAAATATCTTCAGGCTCCAATGCTATTTGATCACCATCATGCTCTGCATCAGGCTCTTTAATTGCCAACGCACACTCGGAATCGAGCTGTTCATCAGTTCTAGCTTGCACAGCTGTGCAAGATGCTTTTAAAAGTTCTTCCAGGGAGAAGTCATGTGACTTCAAATTTTTACGACTCGTAATACGGATGCTATCAAACAAACCATTTTTGGTAATACATCGCCAACTATGCGTGACAGTAGACTGTCCATCACTCGAATAATCTAGAGCTTCTAAAGTGCCGCATCCAAATATTGACATAGATAAAGGGTTGCATATTAAAAACGGAAAAGGCTTTAGTTCAAGGGAGTTTAGTAGGTGATGATACGCACTTACTAAATGTTGTGACGGTACTTCTAAATACCCTTCGTAGTTACCCATTGATATAGGCTCATCCGCACATGACCACACACCATTTTGACTGGATATGAAACTGTAAACATTAGTAGAGGTAGACTCATTAATCCTCTCTAGAATGTTTGTTGCTGAGGTTTCGGTCGCTTTATTGATTTCATGAAGAGATAAAAACCTCTTTTTTTGCTTTTCCATGCTTAGTCACGTTTTTTTATCACGTATCTTCCACGATAGAACAATTTCCTCAACGATGAAACACCTAGGCTCCCAAAAGCCGTAATGTTTATAGCAGTCAACACAATATAAAAATTGGCTTTGGCTTAAACATAACGAATAAAGGAAAAACTATGAAAAAGACTATTAGTAAAAAGCAAAAAGCAACACCATTAACAAAAAGAAAAAAGCGCTGTGTGGAGCCAATTAAAAATAAAAAGGAGCTAAAAAAACTTCTCAACCAAATAAAGGTTTCTCATACAAGTTCTACATACACTTTATTGCGCATTTACATGACTAAAGATTGGTCTAAGCTTGGCTACACTAGCTTCAAAGACTTTGTTGAAAAGTGTTTGCCTCATGAAAGTTACGAGGCAGTTCTATCGAGGGTTACATGCGATGAAGTAGCTTTTGAACTTGAGGGCAAACATGCCGTGGGGAAATACTCTATGAACGCTATGAGAGCCATTAAAGGATTTAAAGATGGATCGCGTGTAATCCTTTGGCAAACTTTGAAAGATGAAGCAAAGTCAACACCAAGTGGGAAGTTGACACCACACTGGTTAACCGCTTCACTTGTAGAAGACGTCATCAAGTCACTTCTAGGAGGTGAAAGGGGTGAAGAGGATGATGACAATCAGTCCGCAATTCCAGTTGAGAAGTCTTCACAAAGCAGCCGCTCACGACCTCAAAAGGATAAACCGAAAAGTGAAATAGAAATCAATGAAGCCGAGAAAAAATCCATATCCCGCTGCACGAGAAGCGAAGAGCTACAGACAATACTAGAAGAATATGATGGTTCAAGACCACTAGCGGAGGTCATTTCACAGTTTTCTGTGAAAAATTTTGGCCCGAAGACCTTGCGAAGAATGAGGAAAGAGCTCATAAAAGGAATTTCTAACAAGAAGCAATCTGAATTAAATACTCCTAAGGCTCAATCATGAGCCTTATAGCTAATATCCAATTAGATGCGCTCGTGTTCGTTTTTAGGGGCATATCCAAACTGAACGATAAGAATGCCATCAACAAAGGGTTCGGTGAGATAGCTGAATCTGAAGCTTCAAGTAGAGACCATCAAACAGGGGAAAGAGAGTTTTCTTCTGGGGGGTATCAACGGTCTATTAAGATCACGCTCCCAAATATTAGTAGTGATGCAGATCTCAAGTTTCTTCGAATTTATATTGCTCCCTTTGACTCTAAAAAAGGATTTGTAAAGGTAGCATTGATGAAACACCCTTATACAAAATCTGACTACAAGTTCGTAAACAGGTTTCTAAAATATCTTTTTAAATACTGTAAAACCAACTACTTAAGTGCGCAGCACATTAAAATCAAAAAGGTAGATGTTGCAATTGATAGGAAGGTATTTATCACAAACCTGTGGTTTAACAATCCAAGAACTCAGGTTGCAATGCATGTGTATGGCAAAAGCGGGGAACTGGAAACAATATATTTGGGTAATCTTAGAGCGACTCTAAGGATTAGAATATATAACAAGGCGGCTCAAATGAAGAGTAAGCGGCATAAAGGTAAAATTCAACATGCTTTGCTCAGAGTCGAGTTTAGTATTAGGCCTGACTGCTCTATTGATGAGCTGTTCGATGTAATAGATATCGAAGCTAAACTAAAGAAATTCGCTATTTACAAGGCCAAAGCAATAAGGGAAGCCGGGATTTTTTCTGACGAAGTCTGTAGTTTAATTGATTATGTAGGTATCAAATCGATATTACAAAGTATGAATCAGTCCAGCCGCAGGAAAGCTCTGAAAGAAATGAAGCCGTTTCGCTCCAACTTAATTTCTAAAGAAAAACTAGAGAGCAATCTAGAATCGTTGAGGAAACAACTCAAGTATTTATATAAAAAATAGGAGTTATTTCATCAATTAATTAGGTCAAAAACAGCACTATTCCTACCCCAAAAGGCTTGCTAGCATATTCATAGCAGTTACTGCTAGCGCGCCTCTTTTCACGTAAAACCAATCAAATTACACATCAAAACTGGAGTTCATATGACTACAGCGAGTCCACTCGCCCTGTATTTAGGGAGACTTGCGCCTAACAGTCGGCGCTCAATCAAATCACAGCTATACAAAGTCGCTGAAATCATGGAATGGCCACCCGATAAACGCGATGAGATGTTTCATCAAGTTGATTATCAGACTGCATGCCAAATCAAGGTTGAGCTTATTCAACACGGCTCATCTTCTAAGTCGGTTAATCGTGCCATGTCGGCCATTCGTAACGTAGTTAAAGTCGGCGTCATCATGGGCTTAGTGCCTGAAAATCAACTAATTCAGCTCAGTGCTATCAAGCTTGAAAAGACCTCTCAGCATCAGGGTAATCCACTCAACGCGACGCAGGTGAATGCATTGTTTACCTACTTAAATAAACACACCAGCATCATCGATGTCCGTAATCAGGCTATATTCGCCCTATTACTAGGTGCTGGCCTGCGCAGAAGTGAACTAACTGCTCTGTACTTGAAGGATTTAACCTTACACGAACGCCAACTTGTCGTGCAAAAAGGAAAAGGCAATAAACGTCGGACGGCCTTCTTACCTAAATGGTGTGTCGAGCATGTTTATTCATGGTTGTTACTCCGAGGGGATGATGCAGGCTACCTATTCAACCCCGTCAACAAAACCAATCGCATCAATATTAAACGAGGCATAACCACCGAGAGCGTATACTTACTGGTGCGTAATACGGCAAAGCAGGTAGGACTTGGTAACGTATCCCCCCATGACTTGCGCCGCACCTATATCACTCGCCTATTAGAGCAGAACATCGATTTAAATACCGTTCGCCTAATGGCAGGACACGAAGATATCAGTACCACCGTGGTGTACGACAAACGCGATAACAAGGTGATGCAAAAAGCTGCATCTTCACTGAGCTATGGTGATATCAGTAAGGCCAATTCATGAGTCGCCCTCAACTCACAGCTCTAGCGGCTCGCTATGCGAGTGCCCTACTCTCTTATGGTCTAACTGAGCTTGAATATGGAGCTCTGGATACGGATGTTTTGGACAAACTAACCATTCTGATTGGTCCAAATCAAAAGTTGTCGACTTTTGCAGATATGCAGGCCGCTTTGCACAGTATCGCTAAGAATGTACAAAGCGAAATCATTTCCCACAATGCTAAGTTGCTTTGCGAGGTCTATCGAGTCTCGATTGAAAGCGCGAGGCTCATTGAGTACATTATCGCGCTGAGTGCATCGAGTGAATTAAAGGAGTTGGTTGATGAATTACAGTTTTGCGACTTAATAGATAGCGTAAAGCGAGCTTTAATGGCTCATTTTAAGGCTGATGAAGATACCTGTTACTCACAATTAGACGCTTTAGCCAGCAACGGCCTTATTCGTTCGGCCACACTAACGAACTCCTGTGACCTGATATTACCTGAAAGTCAGGTGCGGTTATTAACCCGCAGCAAGCTAACAAGTGCAGAGGCATATTTACGTCATTTATTATCGGCAAGTCCATCAGCGGCTTTCACCTTGAAAGACTTCTCGCATTTAGATACCGAAACGCTACAACAGTATTTACAGAGCGCCGTAATGCAGCGGTTAAGCGGAGTCAATATCCTCATCTACGGTGATGCGGGTACGGGAAAGACCGAACTAGCCAGAGCCTTAGCCAAGTCATTATCGAGAACCCTATATGAAACGAAGACTATGGACTGCGCGGGTAAACAATTAGAAGAGCGCTATGACGTTATGAGTCAAAGTCGCCTTCGTATGCAGTACTTATCTTCTATGCAGGCACTATTAGGCAGTCACACCCAATCTATGTTTCTGATTGATGAATGTGAATCTATCTTTATGGATAGCGACGAATACTTTGCAAAAGATACCCTTCATCGCCTACTGGAGACGAATCCTACTCCCTGTATTTGGATAACAAACCATATTCAATACCTCGAACATAGCTTCATTCGGCGTTTCAAGCTGGTACAAGAAGTGAACGCCATAGACGGAAAATATATAGAGCCACTGGCGAAGCAGGCATTTCGTGGGTTACGTATCAAGCAACCCTATATCGATAAGCTACTTACTACAGCCAATATCACCCCTGCGCATATAGGGAATGCGGCACACATAGCTAAAACCATCAATCTAACAGGTCAGTCAGCACAGGAAGTAGTTTCTGAGGTGATTCAAAGTACCTTATCTGCTTCTGATTTATTAGCCACACCACTTCGCTATAAACCAGAGATGGCGTTTGATGCTAGCTTGCTGAACATCAAGCAAGGCAAGGAAACTATTAAGCAAATTAATGCTGCGCTCGCACAACATGCGCCAATTCGTATATTACTGTCTGGTGAGCCTGGCACGGGTAAAACAGCCTTTGCGCACCACTTGGCGAAGCAGCATGACTTTAACCTCGTATCAGTGCGCTGCTCTGACGTTTTAAGCAAGTATATTGGTGAAAGTGAGTCCAACATTGCCAATATATTTTATGACGCTCAGCAGCACGGCAACGCGTTATTACTAGATGAAGTGGATAGCTTATTGGTATCTCGTGAGCGCGTCACTGAGCAACATAACATACAGCTTATCAATGAGTTATTAACACAAATTGAATGTTTTGAGCAGCCAGTATTTGCCGCAACCAATTACGTACGGTTATTGGATAAAGCCGTACTAAGGCGCTTTGACTTTAAACTTGAAGCACAGTGCCTAACTGCCCAGCAATCTATAGCGTTGTTTAAGCGAGTCTTGTCACTTAGGCAATTAACCCAATACGAACAACAAAAGCTATCCATACTGACCCAGTTAACCCCAGGTGACTTCGCTATTGTGGCGCGTCGCATGCGGTTTCAAGCTGATGGTGATTTTCGTCAGCAAGCATTGTCTCTGCTTATCGAAGAGAGCCGTCACAAACAACCCAACCACCCTATCGGTTTCATCTCGAAACCTATCTAACCTAAAAGGTAAACAACATGACTACATCATTATTGAGTTCACTCAAGGTAATTGCTCGCCCGGCTATCGAGCCAAAGCTACCCATTATCGGTAAACGTATGAAACTGATTGAAAAGCTAGAGCAACAGCAAGAAATGGCAACCTGCATGCTTGAAGGCAAACCCTTCGAAGCCTATCGCGAGAAGATGGTCAAAGACCCCGTCACTGGAGAGCGCACAAAGCAACGCCGAGCCGTATCGGTTAAGCCATGGTATTACGACAGCGATGGACGTTACTTTTTAGAGGTCAAGGTAAACAACAAACCTATTGATATACAAGAAGGCAAACCTGCCATTGATGTAGGTAATAAAGCCGACTTACCTAAAACAATTGAGACTATCATTCACGCTGTGGAAAAAGGCGAATTGGATGTTTTTATCATGGCGAAAGCGACAATAGGTAAAAAGGCAGCATCAACAAAACCTGAGACAAAGAAAGCTCCAACCAAATCTTGATGTCTCAGTCGATTCGATGAACAGCTGTTCACTGGGAATAGCTGTTCCTTCTTGGTTATTTCAATTCAACATAATGTTGTTAAGTGCGGCCTCAAAAGTTACCGCTGGTAATCCATCCATAGGCACCGCTTTCTCATTGCGCATGTCCTTTATAAGGAAACACTGCCAATGGGCGATGAACATTTTGCGCGGCATACAACGTTTGTAGATATAAAAGTCTAAATCAGCTCTTTCACTAAACAGATTAGTCGCCAGAGACCAGATTATTGGTGTGTTATCGGTATATACAGCACTTGCGATACCACTGACTTGAACTGTGACTTCGTCCAACTTATCAAAGAGAACGAAAAAAGTCTCATCGTCTTCTCTAGTAAAGCCAGACAAGAACATGTTCGTTTCATACGAGTTGTTAAGTTTTTTGTTTGTGCGATAAAGCAAATCCAAATACTGCTCGAATTGCGGCAGTATCTTGCATGGTAAATTTGAAAAATCGAATCGTATTGTCAAGACATACTCCTTCAAATGGTATGTCGTTAAATTAGTATTCCAAGCACTACCTTCGCCATGCCAACCTGCAAAAGAGCTCGCCCCCAAAGAGCTCTCACCAAATAAAAAGAGAAATCATTATGCACATTCAATATGAGGGGCTGGCTTTACCTGTCTCCAAGGCACTCGCAGATGCACTAGTTAGCATCATCCCCCAATGCATCAGCAACGATGCGATAACCATCAACTTTCGTGACTCAACTTATTCATCAGAATCAGGCGGTTTCCATCCTGTCGAAATAAGGCTCGAACGGCAAGGCAACAAATGGCACTTCTGCTACATAACAGACTTTGCCTACGTAGGCAGTGGGCCGTATGCGGAACTAGCCAAAGAACTAGACTTTGATTTTCAAGTAGGTGTATTTCAAAACCTATTCCGTTTCTTTCCTATTGAGCAGACAACAGATATGTATCAGATATGGGAAAGTAATTTTTTACATTACTGGCAAACAATGCATGTTTATAAGATTAATGTTTCGTCATAGGGGTCTGCATATACGAAAACTGTAAACAGTGGTTGTAAGCAATAGAGCTTGCGGTTTACAGGAGTAACATTTATGACAATCACAACGTCATCGAAGAAGAGGTATTGGTACGTAGTTTTTTCGGGAGCACGTCCCGGTATATATCAAAGTCATATCGAAGCTCGCCAACAAGTTGATGGATATCGAAAAGGAGAGTGGAAGCGCTTTAATAGTAAAGCGGAAGCAAAAGAGGCTTTTGGCAACTGTTCCTGCAGTACATACAATCCGAACAGTACTTACAATTGGGGATGTACTCCACCTAGGCGTCGTTAGTGTATTAACCAGAGCGATATAGTTACTTCGGCTTAACGCCTTAGCGGACGAAATGATTTATCAGTTAGAACAGCAGACGTTGGCGTTCTACAGCCGTTGTGCATGTTCAGTTTTTGATTGAGTTGTCGTTCTTTAGTCGACATTGACACTAAGTTCACCTGCAAATATTACTGAAAACTTCTATGTGTAAAATGGAGCTACTCGACATATAAAAAACAGGCATATCAACATTTTTCAGGTGGAACGTATTGTTATGCTAGTACTTTACGCCAGTCAATAAATTCAAAAGTTATATCTAATAACTCTCTGTTGGCAACTCGATTTATAGGTAATTGAGAAATAGCATCGATAATGCACATATTTAAACGCTCAATAAGCTCGATGTTAGTTGCATCTGCGTTAAAAGGAATTGAGCTAAAATTATCAGATTTTCTAATAAATTGCTTTTTTCTTGTTTTTACTTTTTTCAATGCATCAGTTTCCCAATACTCACAACGAATTTGTCGACGGTCATACTTATAAAACTTGATGTAACCAATGATTTCGTTATAAAGCCAATCTCCTCCGAACTGCTTTCGTAAGTAACTTTCAGATGAGTACTCTGTTGTATTTTCAACAATATACCCTCGGAGTTTTTCATAATAAGTTTCTTCAGAAACACGATAAATTGGTATTTCAAATAACTCTTTTGGCTTAAACATTGCAAAATCCCATGTGTCAAATCAAATTTGGATCGTATCTAAAACTCAACTGTTGCAGGATTTCAGTAGGTCGATACTCTCGTCTCCAGCGTCCAGAGCCTGTCATTCTTCCAGTCTCAGAAATCAGGTGTAGGTTTTTTCTAGCTCTAGAACCAATTACATAAAGCATCTTTTTAGCACTTTCAACAGAAGGATCATTGAAATTTGGAACCAGATTTTGAAGGAGACCGAAGGAGACAACAACATCATACTCACCTCCCTTGACCCCATGTATTGTTGACACTTTAATACCAGTTCTAGGTTTAAATGCTCTCCGAAAAGACTCGATGTCTGTTGCGAATAATTCATTCTCGTTACTTAACCTATCAATCCTATTCTGCGTACTCTTGAAGAATGATTCATGATGTTCGTTTAGCATTGGGTTCAACGTGAATTCAATTTCCAATTCACTAAACAAAACTTCAAAGAATGAATGAAGATAAGCAAGACCGTCATCTTCATCTATCAGGACTGAGTTAATAGTTTTAAGTAACTTTTTAGGGCTTATCGAATTAACATCAACCAACGCAAGTTCCATGTCATATAAAACATCAGATGCCCAGCTGAGCCGCCTAACATACATATTAGGCGATGGCTCTGTTAGGACAATTTTAGTCAACTTGTACCAAAAGTTATCAATATCCCTTGAAAAAGGTACTAGACCTGGCCCATCGAAATTATATTGAGGAAGTCTGTTTACTAAGTGACGAGTTATTGCAGCCAAGTGCATCCACCAAGGCGCAATAACACAAATCTCTTTCTCTAAGATACCTAGGTTTTGAACGCTATGCTCAATATGCCTACTGACTTGCTCTACTAAGTTGTCCTTATTAGTTAACTGATCATAAGTAATAACACTAGGGTGATCCACATGCTCACCCTCAGCGACAGCTGCACTAGGGTTAACATTATAATTGCGGTAATAATCGATAATCTTGCTTGAGCTTCTATAATTTTTATCTAATGTCATTAGTGTAAATGATGTTTCAGTTAGTTGTTCAAGTTCCAGTTTTGTTATTGCGTAGCCTCCGAGCGAACCGTATATCGCTTGGTTTGGATCACCAACAATGAACGTTCTCATCCTACCTTGGCTAGCTTTTATAATACTCGCGACAATTGAATACTGTATCTCTTTGGTATCTTGATATTCATCAATAAGAATATGCGAGAACAAATTAGCGAGTATTTTAGCGATAGACGTATTACTAGCTAGGATTTCAAAAGAAAAAAAGAGAATCTGCTCAAAGTCTATTTGATCGTTTGCTTCAAGGTGATTGTGGTAATTATCTAGTATATCTCTAACTAGAGTTGTTTTATTACCTGCGCTAGTCAATATTAATCCCCTTGGAGTGTAGTAATGGCTACACTCTCCATACCTAATGCGCTCAGTGCGAATATTGGAGCATATTTGGGATATAGTTTCTTCAGAATCATAAGAATTGATTATTTTAAATCCGTTTTTCAGCCTGTCATGATATAGACCATATGGCTTCAATATCCATTCTAAACAAAATGCATGAATAGTCCCGATCCACAACTGAGATGCGTCTACACCAAGAGTTTCAATACGCTCACGAATCTCATCAGCTGCTCTATGTGTGTAGGTAATGGCAACAACCCACTTTTTAGGATTATCTAATTTTGAAAGCTCAACAGCAATTTTATAGGTAAGTGCTCGAGTTTTACCGCTTCCCGGACATGCTATTAAGAACACACTATTTGGCTCGCAAATCGCTGCGACTTGTTCATCGTTTAGATCACCGTCATCCCACACAAACATAATTAGATCCTTGCCAATATATCGGTTTGTTCAGAAGGTAAATCGTTCATCATGTCGACCTTAAGTGCATCCATATCACCATTAATTGGACTAAATGCTTCCCATTTAGGAGTGAATGTTGCTAAGCCACTCTCGTATGGAGTCAAGTATTCTTCCCATTCCTGCTTTAGAGCCGTGTAACCCTCTTTATCCAGGGCTTCAATATTTTTTTTGCCAAATTTGACATGCTCAATAACTGCTTCGTAACGGTGCTTAAGAATTTTGAAAGTAAGCGCAGTATTGAAGTCACCGTGCGCAAACTTGATAGCATCGAAAATGTACTCTGGAATAGCTACTTTAAAGTTAATCACTTTACCTAATGTAAGGGCAAACCAACCTTTACCTTGGTAGTTTGCCATAGTTAATGCTCTTGAACCTGAGACTGCGATATCAGTTGAAGATAGTTCAGTTGTAGCTGTATCAATCGTTGTTTGCTGAGAGTACACATCTCCGACGATGGCCCTTAAGTAATAGCCGTTGGATGACTGTATGAAATCAACCTCAAACGTATGGTCTGCATAAAAAGTCGAAATCCAAGGGTTATTTAAACAAAAGTCATCAAGCTTTCTTTTCCGAGCAAGCCCAGCTTCTTGAGAACCGAGGGCTTTACCTTTCTTCTTTTTAACTGGGTTACTATCTGTCGGAAAAATCGTAGTATCAAAAAATGCTTCATCAAGGTCTGTGATAATGCTGCAACGTTTTCTGATTCTTAGATTGTCAAATAACAATGCAACATTCTCGAAACCCGTACTTCTAATATTGACAAGACTAATACCAATTTCATCTAAGCTCAGCCCTAGAACTTTCTTCAGTAAAATAGGAATGAGGATCTCTTCTGCATCACCTTCTACTAAAATTACACTTCGAGCGAATAATAGATTACTACGAATCGCATCTAAGTAACGCTTAACAAATCCCACTTTTTCGTCGGTAAGCCCCGTCGAAGGCTGAAATACCTCACTAAATCCATCAACAAAGCCAATAATATTCATATTCTTAATGTTACTCACTTCCGATATGTGCGATGAGTGAGTTGAATAAATGATCTGTGTGTTCTCATAGTTAATGTTGTCGAATAGTGACTTTTGAATATGAGTGTGGATATGCGATTCCGGCTCTTCAATTAACAGGAAGTCCGCAATTGATTGATTAGCCTTTTGATATTTGAACTCTAGTAATTTCAATGTGAGATAGAGTAGGTTTGCTCCGCCTAAACTCATTTCTTGGATCCCACCTTCATGACCGTCATTTGACTCATCTACAAATAACTTTAATGATTGAAATAGCTGGTCTGACTCATCGGATAAACTGGAACGAATGGAGATCGAACTTGGCGAATACGTATCGCCGACAGCATCACCAACTGTAGATACAATGTCATTACGGACATCACATATGTCAGGTAATTCTTCGATTTTTCCGTTTAATGTACCAATCAATTCTGCAATAGGTTGAAAGTCGGCGTCACTAATATCGCCCGATTTATATTTTAGCAGTGTAAGTAAAGGGTTGGTTCTATTGTTGTGGAAATCCGAGACTACGTCCCTAAGGGCCTTAATAAAGGTAAACGAAACCTCATTTGGCATATTAAGGATGTATGGTAAACGAATTCCCACTTCTGGAGCATTCAATAAAGCCGGAAAAACCACGTTTTCAAAATCGCCAACTATACGAGTGTATGTAGTCGGCTCATTAAAATCAGCGACACTTTTTCCTGTAAGTACGGTTTCGTAGTCGTCGATTCCAATATCGGTCAAGCAACGTTCCAATGCCCCAGTGTCACCAACCGGAAGTTGTGCCAATGCTTGTCGGATGTATGCCTTGGGTCTGAAAATCAAATTGTACGTTGCCCTAGTGACAACTTCGTCCTCCGCATTCCCTACACCATGCAAGAATAGAGACTGACTGGCTTCATCACTAGCAATATCGTCAAACTCTAAGCTAATGACAATCCAATGACCACGCCAATCACCCAATGCTCTGCAAAAATCACCTTCTGTCAACTTCATAGCAAAGCGTGGCATTGAGTTATCCAGTAACAACCTCATCGCTCGGAATAAGTTCGTCTTACCAGCACCATTCTCGCCAATAATTGTGTTTATTCCTTTATTAAATAGTAATTTTACGTTTTTGAAGTTTCTGTAATTTATTAAGGCAAGTTTTGTTGTGTGCATACGTCCTCTGTAATTTTTTTGCGCAAGGCTTCTAGAATTTAAATTGAAGCTGACATACCGCTATCTACTGTTAAAAGCCCCTTTGATAACCTGCTAGTAGTGCTTAATACAAGCGTTCTGATCTTGTAGCTCGTTAAATTATTTAGTTTCAATAATTTAAATTCCGTAAAGTATTTAAATCGGGCGTATATTGCCGACAAATTACGCCCGCTATGGGTCGACAGACGACCTCAAAATTTCAGCAGCCATAAATATTTACCTTACACGGTGTTGCAGAAAAGGTACATAGTTGAGATACGGTGATGCGACGGCGATGAGGTATTGCTTTCTATTGCAGCTTAGTATCCGTTAGATAGTAATATTCCAAATCGCAGTCACAAAAATACCGACTTGAGAGTGAAGCTTCTATTTCTAGCGACGAAGTTCCGCCGAGCTGAACGACACCGCATGGATGCGGTGGCTGGGTGCCAATAATCAGGGGTGAAGCGGTATTTTTAGCTGCGCAGCAGCGCCCCGCTGAACGACCAGACATGGATGTCTGGGCTGGGTGCCGACCATCAAGGATGTGTTAACACTGTACTCAATACATCCAACAATCCAAGAATCCAAATCCCAGACACAAAAAAACCGACTTGAAGTC
>TARA_R110001583_G_scaffold111032_3_pt1 | contig 15503 bp, 9 predicted proteins | sample TARA_R110001583 | Tara Oceans TARA_R110001583 (sample SAMEA4398432) | marine metagenome | biome: Polar Biome; feature: [MES] marine water layer (ENVO:01000295) within the mesopelagic zone...; material: water (ENVO:00002006), including particulate matter (ENVO:01000060) such as...... | reverse complement strand
TAATTGTGAAATTGTTTTAAGTTGCTGCTGGAGATTTTCTTCAAATGCATTTATTTTTTTGAGTTTTTCAACTTTTATGGACCATTGTTGTTCCTGATTATTTTGTAGTGCTACGTTAATTACTTTTTTTGCATCAGAAATACATATAAACGGAATAACACTTCCTTTTAAATAATAACCAAAGTGTTTACCAATTTTAAGTGATAAACAGAGGTAGTACAGAGACTCCCGGGTTTCTTCAAAAGCTGTTGTAACAACAAAACAATTTGGACAAGGTTCTGGTAATGGCTTACCACTATTTAAGCCTTTGTTTAAAATAAAAAAGTGCGGTGTGTTGTAGGTTCTTCCGCTTCGGTGGGTTTTGATTTCATAAGTTGACATAGTTCTCCAATTAAAATTTATACGCTTCGCGCATATATATTTTTTGGAAGAGAAAGAAAAAAGATAGCTGGAATGCTGGTTGTGGGGCAAATGCTGTCAAGGTTTTTGAGAAAAATACAACCTGTATTAAAATGTTAAAACGAAACCGAACATTTAGTGAGGTGGAGATTTTTTTCAAAACCCATAGGGCTTGACCTTGATAGTATTAGTGCGGTGGGTGAAGGAAACAACCGATATTTGCGAACTTTTTTATTTTTAACTATAAACTATAAATCAACTTATTATGGAAAATCCTTTTGAAGTTTTAATGGGAAAATTGTCAAGCATTGAAAAAAGACTTAATTCAATTGAAAGAAAGTTAGGTGATAATTATAACGAAAATGGTTATAAAGAAGTTATGAATTTAAATCAGCTATGTAATTATCTAGAACTTTCTAAAAGTCATATTTATAAACTGACTAGTAAGCAGGAAATACCACATTCTAAAAGAGGAGGGAAAAAGCTTTATTTTAATAAATATGATATTGATAATTGGGTATTAGAAAATAAGATTATTACAAATGATGAAATCAGTAAAATGGCTACTGATTATTGTCTGAAAAATAAATTTAAGTTTTGAGCAAGTAATCGCGCAGCTAATAAATGCGGTAGCATTTAAGCTAGCCGCCGCGAGTTGAACGAGGGTGTTGTGGTGATAGCACGTTGCCATCGGCATAAGTGCGTGCAACAACTACGTGGTACACGCAAAGGGTGGTCGGTGTTTTTGAAGCTGAGGGAAAGGCAAGGGCAATTTATGTAGTGAAGCGTGACGAGTGGTGTGTGCTCCGCTTTGGTTGTTGTACAGTTGATATTTACTGTAAGTTATTTTAGTATGATAATTATTAATTCAAATATAATTTTAGGTGCACCAAAACGAGGAACAATGAACGGAATACTTTGCTCTTGTGAGCGTTTGCAATATGTAATAATCCGCTTTTGAAATGGCTTTACAGTAAATTTAGGTAGCGTAATTATTCAAAGGAGTGTAATTTAAATAATAACTTGAGCGGTTATTTTATATGCAAAATGGATGCCTTCAAAAACTGTGACACCCTTTTTTTAGCCCGAAGTGAGCAGCAGGCGAGCCAAAATTATGAAACAGCGGTTGCCCTTAACAATATGATTTGCGAAGCATTACCCTAAAAGATTTTAAGGGCAAAAGTAGCTGTGCGTGAGGAATACGTGAAATGTGTGCAATAAAATAAGTGAGTGCGCTGCAATGAGCACCCACTGGAGCACAAATTGTAGTGCAATGAACGGCAAGTACAAATGCGACAAAGGAGCATTTTTAATTGTATTTTATGAAACAAAATGAAGCAAATGACGAACACCTTATTACCTGCTGAATATGCTATTTTGTTGAGACTATTCTTATGGAAATGGATTTAAAAAGAGCAATGGCAAAAATAAGTGTTGACTGATAAGGAAACTCTTATTCGCGGAATTGGAAGCTGTATTTAGTGAAGGTTTACCGGAGGGAAATACTGCTGGAGATGTGGATTCTCTTTTATATTTACCAAACTATGGATTTCACTAATAGCCTTTATTTTATAACAATATTTTAATTAAATACCCTTTACTTTGATACAAAAAAACATTATATTTGCACTTACTTTGTAACAAAATAAGTATTATGAATTTAAAAAGACATCTTTCAGCACAATTAAACGAATGGAAAAAGAAAGCCAATAGGAAGCCCCTAATACTTAGGGGGGCAAGGCAAGTAGGTAAAACTACTTTGATAAAAGAATTTGCAAAAACCTACAAGTATCAATTATACCTCAACCTTGAAAAAAAAGCCGATAGCCTTTACTTTGAGCAAACAGATGACGTGAAAACCATTGTTGAAGCTTTATTTATTTCAAACAACATTGTTTCTAAAGATCTTAATGACACCTTGCTTTTTATAGATGAAATACAGGAACAGCCAAAAGCAATACAACTTTTACGTTATTTTTATGAAGAATTACCTGAATTACACGTTATCGCTGCTGGTTCTTTACTTGAATTTGCACTTAAAGATGTTCGAAGTTTCCCTGTAGGAAGGGTTGAATTTTTATACTTGTATCCTTTCAATTTTATAGAATATTTACAAGCCATAAACCACCAAGCCAGTCTTGAACAACTAGAATCAATCCCAATTAAACCGGTTGCTCACAAAATACTGCTCAACTTATTTAACCAATACACTATTATAGGAGGAATGCCTGAAGTAGTTAGTGAGTATACCAAAAGCAATAGTGTCGCTAATTTAGCTCCCATATATGAGAGTATTTGGAGTTCATATATTAGCGATTCGGAAAAATATGCTTCCAATACGACTGCTAAAAATGTAATTAAACATATTATGGCAACGGCAGCTTATTCTGTTGATCAGCGCATAAAATTTCAGAATTTTGGTAAATCTAACTACCAGTCAAGAGAAGTTGGTGAAGCTATGCGAAATTTACATCAAGCTAAAATTATTCAACTGATATATCCAACTACCTCCACAGAAGTACCTATACTTCCTGATCTAAAAAAATCGCCTCGATTGCAATTTCTAGACACAGGTATTTTAAATTATATTTTAGGCATAAGTGCAAAAATGTTAGTCTTGGAAGATTTAAGCCAGAGCTATAAAGGAGCCATTATACCACATATCATCACACAAGAATTGGTTTCCATTCAAAGTAAAAAGGCTGAATTGCCACATTTTTGGGTTAGAGAAAAAAAGCAAGCATCTTCGGAAGTAGATTTGGTTTATGCTATTGATGAAAAAGTAATACCTATTGAAATAAAGTCGGGAAGTACAGGTTCATTAAAATCATTGCATCAATTTATTGAACGAACAAACCACCCATATGCTGTACGAATTTATGCCGGTAAATTTGAAATATTAGAAGCAACAACACCCAATGGTGTACCTTATTTATTAATGAATTTACCTTACTATTTAGGGACCTTAATCCCTGAGTATTTAGCCTACTTCATAAAAAACTATAAATTATAGAGCGATGAACATATTGCTTCACTGCGATTGCAATGACCTTCGATACTTCGTCCACGCTCAGCACAAGCTATAAATGCAAAGCGTAAGTGCTGCCCTTCGACCCTTCGATAAACTCAGGGCAGGCTCAGCACAGGGTGACATTAATTTCAGTTTATACCGAAATTTTAGTAATAACTGAAATTGCAACACCAATTGCTGGAAACTTATTTTCGGTAATAGCCCATTTAAAGTAGCTCCTTCTTGAAATAATTTTGAATCAAATTAAATAATCTGACTTTGTCAATAGGTTTTGTAATATAATCATTACAACCTGCTTCCAATGCTATTTCTTTATCTCCTGAAAGTGCAAAAGCAGTTTGTGCAATAATAATTACTTCTTTATTGAATTGTCGTATTTCACTAGTCACTTCATACCCATTCATTCCAGGTATTCGAATATCCATTAAAATAAGATCTATATCTGAATTTTCACGGCAAATTTCTAGAGCTTTATAGCCATTTTCTGCTAACAGAATTTCTTTAGATATATCTGCTAACAATTCTTCTAAATAACATTGTATTAGTTTATCATCTTCAACAATTAAAATTTTTAGTAAAGGAATTTCGGATGCTACAAAACTGGTTGAAGGTTTATTGTTAAGTGCTGGAATTTCTTTTTTAATAGTTTGACAAGGTATTGTAACTCTAAAGGTAGCACCATTTCCTTCAACGGATTTTAACTCAATGATACCACCCAACATTTCAACATATGATTTTGAAATAGCAAGTCCTAAACCAGAGCCTTCATAAACGGATTTGTCCTCAATATCTGCTTGTACGAAACGATCAAAAATGTAAGGTTGTCGGTCTAAAGGGATACCAATTCCTGTGTCTTTTACATAAAACTGCAACTGGTTTTCAATGATAGAATAACCAAATTCAACACTTCCTTGCCTCGTAAATTTAATCGCATTTTTTATTAAATTTAATAGTATGGAGTGCAATTTTTCTTCATCCATTTTTATAATGGATTCGTCTTCTGGAATAGAATTGACAACCAAAAGTTTGAGTCCCTTTTTAGTAGCTTCAGGTTTAAAAAACTCATAAAGGTCTGCTACTTGTTTGTTTATATTGATTTCTGAAAGAGAAATTTTTACCAGACCTGACTCTATTTTTGAAATATTAACAATGTCATTGATTGTGGTAAGTAAGCGATCACCACTCTTTTCTATAATATTGATGTACTTATGTTGTTTTTCACCACTAAGGTTCGGAGATTTTAGAAGTTCAGAAAAACCTAGAATCCCGTTCATTGGTGTCCTAATTTCGTGACTCATATTGGCTAAAAATGCCGATTTTAAATGATCACTTTCTTTAGATTTTTCTAAGGCTTTTAATAAATTTTCCTTCGTTTTTTTGCGCTCGGTAATGTCTAAAACAACTCCCAACAATCTAACAGGTTTGTTGTTTTCATCTTTAAATAATTTTGCAGTGGCATAAACATACACAATGTTGCCATTACTCTGCACTATTCTATGTTCCATTTCGTGTTTTGCTTTTCCTGAAATGGCTGCCATTAAACTTTGATTCACCCGATCTAAGTCATCTGGATGAAGACGTTTGGTAAGTGCTTCAACTGGAACTATATTTTCAGTTGTATCTAAGCCATAAAGTCGTAGAGCTTCTTCCGAAACATCTATTTCATTGGTAATTAAGTTCCAGTCTATATACCCAAGTTTCCCAATGCGTTGCGCTTCACTTAAACGGCTTTCATTTATTTTTAGAGTTTCTTCATTTCGTTTTCGTTCAATTGAAATACTGATTTGGTGCGATACAATTTCTAAAATTTCTTTATCCTTTTCTGTATATGCATTTTCATCTTCATAACTTTGCACAACAAAAACCCCTGTTATTTTCCCTTTAATTTTAAGGGGTACGCCGAGCCACGATTTCGAAATTGTCCCAATACCAATTTTTTCATTTTTCTCCAATTTAGACATTCCCAACTCATCTAACAAAAGTGATTTTTCTTTTTTAATAACAAGACCTGAAATTGATCCTTCCGCAGGGAAATCTAACACATCATCACCACCTAAATCTTTATAATAGGGTATATGAAAGGTGCCATTTACTTCATTATAGAGCGCTACAAAAAAGTTTTTAGTATCAACAATACGTCCCAATTCTTTTTGGATGAATTCGATAAGATTTCCTAAATCCAGCTCAGTTTGGGAAGCATTTGAGATATTTAAAATTATGTTTTGAATTTGTTCTGTTCTTTTTTTAGCCGTAATATCTCTCATTACTCCTTCATGATACACAATATTTGACTTTTTATCAGTAGATAACCATCCGTGATCTTCAACCCAAATTTCGGAACCATCCTTTTTTTTCATTCGATAAATTCCTTTTTCAGCCAATTCTTCGTTCAATACTACACTTTCGCGGTCTGCAACATCAAAATATAATTGAGTTTTTATATCAATGGCCAAGAGCTCCTCTTTGGTTGGATAGCCTAGCATTTTAACCATGGCAGGGTTTATATCAACAAACTTACCATCATGTGTGCTTTTATAAACGGCATCTGGCATTACTTCCACTAAGTTTCGGTAATGTTCTTCACTTTCCTGTACTTTTTTTTCTGATTCCTTAATCTCGGTGATGTCTTGATTTACGACAATTGCACCTGTAATCTTTTGATTTTCATCCAGAATAGGTACTACAGAGTTGAGGATAATTTTGTGTGTGCCATCGAAACATTCAATTTCTATAACTTCACCTATGGAGGATTCACCCTTGGTTATTAAGCGAGCAAGTGCCCATTCTTCCGGCTTAATAAGTTTACCTGTATCAGCCCACCACCCCTTGTATTCACCGTATTTATCAAAGCCAACTAAACGTCCTCCTTCCCAGATTTTTTGTCCTGCAGGATTGGTTGATTGAAGATTTCCTTTCTCATCAGCCAACCAAACACCAACCGGCATTGCATTAAGAACATTTTGGAGAAGAATTTCGTTCTTTTTTATTTTTTCTTCATTTACTTTACGCTCGGTAATATCTCTAATAATATGAATAGCACCATTGTGCTTTCCTTCATCATCAAATACAGGGTTCACATTAATTTCCAGCCATTTGTCATGAAACGGAATAATCTGAGATTCACTTATTAAACTTTTATTCATTTTTTTAATAGGGCAATCAACTATAGCTTCGTTCGTTCCGTGCACAACTTCCCAACAATGACGTCCAATAATATCTTTTTCAGGAATACCCAAAAATTTGATTGTCGCTTTGTTTACCTTAACAATAGTATTGTTTTTATCAAACAACATTATTGAATCTTCCATCGAATTAAAGGTAGTTTGCCAATGTATTCCAGCTTCCACTAAAGATGCTGATATTCCTTTTAATTCTTTTTCCAATCTAAACTTTTCCTTAAATGTTTTTGATTCTTCCTGTGCCTTAATCTTTTGGTTATTGTTGAGAATTATTCTCCTAGCCCCCACAAGAATTAATAAGGTGATTGTTCCAATTAGAAATAATATCATGTGCAAATGATCTTCAACATCACCTGTAATGACTTTTCTATATTCACCTAAAACTATTTTGAAGGAACTATTTTTGAATTCTAAAGTAGAAAAAACTACATACTTATTTGAATTATCTTTTAATTTAAAATCTATAAATCCTTCATTTTCAGCCGAAACAGTTTTAACAAAATCAAAAGAGGTGTGACATTGAAGACAAGATTTTCCTTGCTGATAAACGTTTTTTAAATCGTTGGTTGGGTGTTTGCTGTTATATAGAATTTTACCCGTATTATTGAAAATAAGAAGGTCTTCAGTAAATACATTGCTCTTATCTTGATACATACTATTGATAATTTCATCAAGATTTATAGTGGAAATTATTGCACCGGTAAATTTGTAAATAGAGTCCTGTTTATTTTCAACGTTAACCTTTTGATATCGTGGAACTACCAATCGAAATTTTAGTCCATTTATACTATCACTATCTTGAAATTGAGATGAAACATATTGCTGGTCTTTGTTTTCTATATTTGATGCCCAAAGAAAATAATCTAATTTAGTATGATTTTGCCCAATTTCCTCATCAGAAGTTGAATAAACAATATCCCCTTTTTCATTACAAATGCTTATAGCACTTACGTTGTTTATTTTTTCGAAATCATATATGTTTTGAATATAAGCAACGCTATTTTCAATAGCATTATTTTGCACGGAAGGTGAAGAAGCAAGAGCTACCAAAACTTTAGCTCTTTTATCTAAATAAGAAGCAATCATCTTTTCGAGATGATGAATTTGACTGACCTGTTTTGCTTGAAACTGCTCAATGATCATTTTTTCGCTACTTCTGTGAAGATTAAATAAGGCAGCAGCTATTATAAAAATAAAAGCTGTACCTATACTAATGATATATTTAGTTTTCATGTGTTTATAATTTTATGCTTCTTAGCCTTTTAGGTTTTTGGACAAAATTCAATGGTTTAAACTTTAAGCTGTTTTTTGGGGTATCGTGAAATAAAAGATACTTCCTATGTTTTCTTCACTTTCTACCCAAATTTTTCCGGCATTTTTTTCTACAAAATCTTTACATAATAAAAGACCCAATCCCGAACTTGGTTCATTTTCAGTACCTTTTCTATTAGTTTGCATATCTATCCTAAATAAATTATCAAGCAGCGTTTGGTTCATTCCAATACCGGTATCTTTTACTGATAGTAGCACACTATTTTCTTCATTCATTTTAGCCGCAATACTTATTTCTCCACCTTTGTTTGTAAATTTTAAAGCATTGGAAATAAGGTTACGTATAATTGTTTGAATCATATTTATATCCCCAAAAGCAATCAAGTCATTTGAAATATTGATATATATTTCAACTCCTTTTTTTAGGGCAGTTTCCTTTAGTTGAGAAACACTTTCATTTATCAACGGATATAACTCTATTGTTTTAGGAGTAAAAGGAATTAAACCTTGTTCCGCTCTCGCCCATTGTAATAAGTTTTCAAGTAGCGCATTAATATTTTCTGCTGAGTTTTTCATACTCACTACCATTTTTTGTAGCTTTTCCGGATTTAAACTTGAATGTTTTTCAGCCAATAGTTCGGTAAGTCCTAAAAACCCACTAAATGGACCTCGTAAATCATGGGCTATGATAGAGAAGAATTTATCTTTTTCGATATTGAGTTTTTCAAGTTCCTTATTTTTTTGTTGAATTTCCTGTTCGGCTAGTTTGCGTTCAGTAATGTCAAGGTTGGTTCCTAACATACGAATAGGTTTATTAGTGCTATCTCGAAAGATTTTTGCTATGGCATGTAAATAAACGATTTTGCCATCTGTACAAATAATTCGATGCTCTATATTATGTTCTGCTTTTCCTTCTAGAGCATCCATCAAACTTTTGTGAGTACGCTCCAGATCTTCAGGATGAGCTCTTTTAACAATTTCTTCCACAGGAAGTATAGTAACGCCTTCCTCAAAGCAATAGATACGTGCAGTTTCTTCTGATAATTCTACATCATTGGTAATTAAATCCCAATCGATGGTACCCAATTTCCCAATCCTTTGAGCATCTCTCAATCGGTTTTGGCTAATTATGAGCTTTTCTTCGGTAATTTTACGATCAGTAATATCATTAATTTTAGAAACAAAATATAAAGGTGTACCAACTTTATCTCTCACTAGAGAAACAGCCAATAAAACCCAAACAGTATTTCCTTGCTTATGGACATATCTTTTTTCTAAAGTGTAAGATTCAATAGCGCCAGCCAACAATTGTGTGGTAAAATTTAAATCATTAGCCCTGTCATTGGGATGTGTAATATCCTTATAAGTCATACTTAGAAGTTCTTCTTCAGAGTATCCAACTATTTGACAGAGCTTGGTATTGATTTTGAGCCATTTTCCTTTGGGCGAAATTAAAGCCATTCCAATAGCAGAATACTCAAATGCATTTTTGAATTTTTCTTCGCTTTCTACTATTTTTTCAGAAATTCTTTTGAAATCAACAATATAATTTAAGGTTGGTTTGTAAATAAATAAATAAAAGAACGGAATTATTAAACTTATTAAAGCGACAGAATCAATTAATGCATTTATCAAATGATTATCAAAATCCAAAAATTCAAAAGCAAGCATTATCGCTACTTCTATCACTAAAATATGTAAAATAAATAGTATAAATATAAATTTAGGAGAGCCTACACCTATTTTGAAATTGAATAAGTTATATCGATTAAAAATGGGGGTTTTTATCATTTTTCTGCTATTTAAGTTCAGGTTTATGTTTAATAATCGTTTTTATAAGGTTCAACGTATCTTCATTGATATCTGATTTCAATATAAATCCATTGGCACCAACTAATTCGGCTTGCTGACGGTATTCTTGCTCATTATGGTTTGTTATCATAATGCTTTTTATAGTTGACAATTTTGATTTTATCGTTTTTAAAGCCTCTATACCTCCAATACCAGGCATAGAATAATCCATTAAAACAAGATCTGGTTTTAATAAATTAGCCATTTCAATTGCTTCTTCTCCACTTTTTGATTTTCCTGTGATGTTAAAATCAGCGTCCGATTCTAAAAATTTACAAAATGCTTTTAAAAACTGCTCACTGTCATCAACTACTAATACGTTTACTTTTTCCATATTTATTTTTTTTAGTATATATAACTAGACGTTTCATTATTATCATAAATGGTTATAAATTTTAAATGAATAGTCATTTTACAAAAATATGCCAACTATATTTAAGTTAAAATAGGGGAATCCCTGATTTTTTAATAAGAAGTTATTTTAAACAAGAAAGGGGGTTAACAGAAAACATTAAAATTAGGGAATTAAGAAATTTTAATCTTAAAATTTTGAAAGCGGAGTTCTGATAAAAGGATTTTAACACGTTGGGTGTAATTAATCTTTGATGATAATTTTTCGTCAGTTCGAGTGATTTTCGGTAGGAAATCGTATCGAGAACAAGAAAAATTTCATTAAAAACGGTTCTCGATACCGTCACCTCGAGTGCGCAGCGTATCGAGAGGTTTTGTTCCGTTTTACTGCACAAAAACACTCGAACTGACGTTTTTAATAAGTACACCCATCGGGTGGTTTTAGCTTCTTTTTTTTAATTTGAAATAAATAGGAGTGTAACAATCTTGTTAACCTTTGAACTGTTTTTTAGCCATCAGATTGAATAATACCTTTATAAATAGCGTAACGAACGAGACCCGCCACATCCTTAACATTTAATCTAAACATAATATGTGCTCTATGTGTCTCAACAGTTTTTACGCTAATAAATAATTTACAAGCTATTTCTTTGGTAGAATTTCCCTCGGCAATGAGTTGTAATATTTCGTATTGCCTAGTTGTTAATTGTTCTGTAGATTTTTTGTTTGTTTTTTCTAGATATTCTTTCAAAGCCGATTTTGAAAATGGAGGACTTAAATAAATTTCGCCTTTTAGTACAGCATTGATGGCTATTTCTAGTTCAGAAGGTGCCGCATCTTTTAGTAAATACCCTTTTGCACCATTCTCAATAGATTCTATAACATACTCTATATTAGCGTGCATAGACAACATAATTATTTTAACATTTTGATGTTCTTTTGTGATTCGTCTTAAAACTTCCAAGCCATTTAATTCTTTCATAGAGATATCTAATAATAGTATATCTGGTTGATTTTTTTTGATAAACTGAAGAACCTCTCTGCCGTTTTCTACCTCTCCCAAAATTAAGATGTTTGGAAATTTAGCTAGTAAAGCACTTATTCCTGCACGGACTAATGCGTGGTCATCTGCGAGTAGAATTTTTATTTGTTCCATATATTTAACACCTAATCTTACTTTAATAGGGTCTAATTAACAAGGCAAAATAACATTAATTTCGGTGCCTTTTCCAATAGTTGACTTTATTTCAAAAAAGCCCTCTAATAGCACCGCTCTATTTTCCATATTTAAAATACCAAAATTTTTTCCAGTGGTAGCATTTTTTTTAGCTTTATTAACATCAAATCCTTTTCCGTTATCTGCTATTGTACTATGTAGTTTATTCTGCTCAACCCATAATTTTAATGTAACTGATTTTGCTTGCGCATGGCGAAGAATATTAGTCATAGTTTCTTGAACAATTCTATAACATGTAATTTCCGTTTCCTTTGAAAACTTAATACCTCCAATATCTTCCTGAAAATCAAATATTAAATCATTTGGAGCTAATGTTTGATTTAGCATAGATCTAATCGCCGGAACTAAACCAAGATCATCCAAAATGGAAGGCCTTAATGTATGAGATATATTTCGAATTTTTTTATTGATACGGTCAGCTTTTGCAATACACTCATTAATTATTGATTTTTCTTTGTCATTTATAGCTAGTAAATTTAATTTTAATGCGGTAAGTTCCTGACCAACATCATCGTGCAAATCTCGTGAAATATTGGAGCGTTCTTCCTCCTGGGCAGTTACTAAACGCTGTGAAAGGTGCTTAATTTTTTGAGCATCCTCATTTCGATTGGTTACATCTAATACCTGAAATACTGTTTTTACTTCTTCATTTTCGTTTTTAATAAGAGCTGCGTAAACTTCTACATCCCTAATCGTTAAATCTTTTTTTTGAATTTTAAATTCATAATGTTGTTCTACATTCTCACCACTTTGCCTTCTTAAATAGCTGTTTTTAACTTTTTCCAAACTTTCTTCAGCGAGCAGTTTACTAAAATTCATATTCAATAATTCATGTATAGGATAACCTGTAATATCAGTAAATTTAGCATTCACATGAATCAATTGAAAAGTGCTGTTAATTAAACCTATTCCAATATGAGAGTTTTCAACTATTAATCGGTATTTTTCTTCACTTTCACTGAGGGTTTTATTGAGACTATTAATGTTGTTGTAATTTTCCCATTTCTTTCGTTCATATCTATAAATGACTATAATAATAATAGCACCCAAAAGGAAAAGTGATAGCAGCATTAAATTTTGGATATTATCATATAGCTCCATATCATCCGTTATAAATAGCATGAGTTTATCTTCTAATTTATTGGATTGACTTATTATTTCCATAATATAAATATTATGGAGCTGGTCTGCGAACATTATTGAAGCAGTTGGCTGTATTGTATTCTCTTTTAACAGCATATTATTTTTAAAATTCACTACCATTTCTTTCAAAACGGTTAGTTCCTTGCGCAATTCTTTGTCTTTAACAGGAAAGTAAAAAGTATTTTGAAATGTACCACCCTCAAGTATTGCCGTTACGTTACCATTAATAATTTTAAGATGCTCAATTATTTCTGTTATACCGTGTTCATTTTTACTAGTTAATATGTGTTCAATCAAAAGATGCGCTTGCAAAGCCTCTATTTGTACATCTTTAACAGCATTGTAATAAACCATGTACTTTTTATTGACTTCTTCAATCTTATAAAAATAAATAGTTGTTAATATGGTTGTAATAATGAAGAAAAAACTTAGTAATAGAATGGTGCTATATGGCTTTGTTTTCTTGATTGATAATTTCATAAATTTAAGTTGTCAAGTTGAGGTTCTTCAAACTAAATTAGACTTTTTCTAAAAGAGTAGTTAATTAATAATTCAAATATAAGCTTTTTATGATAATTGTATTTGATTGGTGAATATGGATTAAAAGTTAACTTTTTAAATAATTTTTAGCGTAAATATCTTATATTTGAAATCTAGGCTGAGGAGCCTATCTTTTTCATAGCAATTTTTACCCACCTTACTGAGGTGGGTTTTTTTATTGTCTTTTGTCTTTTGAATTGCTATCAAAACTAATTATGTTAAATGGTTCTTTTTATGTTTTATTACTTTTTACTCACAATTCTATTTTTATTTTATAGGTGTTCGTGATATGCTTCGCAATTCATTGATGAAAAGTAACCAAAAATCTAGACTGATTTTAATTTCATTGAATTCTACGTTTATTCCGCTTTCGACACCAGACCGTTGCACTCTTTGGCTTACTCAGACGCTTCATAATCTTGAATTACTACTAAAATTTAAATAGGTCGTTTTATTCGTTATCTTACTTTCTTTTATCATTAGAATTTGAACTGAATGCTATAACATTCATCATTTACTCGCTCCTCTTTTATTTGTTTTAGAGTTCGTGAAATGTTTAACCTTACTTTCTCTTATCTGTTGAATCTTGATCAAAACTTATAAGGTTAAACATTTCACGTAATCTACTTCTAACTCTATTGCCATATCTTTTTTCAATTTCTTGTGCGTTGAGGTTGGAGGTGATGTGGGTTTTACTATGACTATGACCTTGACTAAGACTTTGACTAAGACTTTGACTTTGACTTTGACTTTGACTGGTTTTTATAAATAAATCATAGCGCGAAAGTAGTATTTCACCTAGTACGTTGCATTCTTTGGAATAATGGCAACCTGTTGGTTCTACACCTAAATCGTCAAAGCAGTAGTTTTTGGTTTCGTTGTATTTTTCTAAAATTTCATATCCAGATGCGTTGAAACTGAATACGATGTTACGTGTTGGAATGATTTCATAGTTTGTTTTATGTGGTGCTAAGTGTTGTAAAAGCATCATTAGGGAGGTTTTTCCGCAGCCAACAGGACCCGAAAGTAAGATTCCTTTGTTGGTGTCGATTCCAATTTGAGCGCAGCTATAATGGTCTTGAATAAAGTAGCAACATAGTTTAAAAATTAGTGGTTCGTCTTCTTTGTAAATTCTGAAGTTTTTGCCAAATAAACTATGGCCTTTTATGTTGAGGTAGGTTTTTATTTTTTCGAAATCGTAGTGAACTGTGTTGTTTTTTATTTCTCCTATTTGGAATTTGGAGGTTCCTTCTGTTTTAATGTGAGGTGTTGGGTTCATAGTTTAATTTTTGTTTCAATGATTGTTTTATTCATTTTTTGCTTGTCCAAAAAAAGAATCAAAATTTTAGTTTCTTTGATGTTCTTTCATTTTTGTCTTGACACAAAAACGAAACAAAAAAGTCAAGACTTCTGAAACTTTCTTGAAATTCAAATCCTCGTAGCTAAACAAAAAGAACTCGCTACGCTCAAACAGCTTTTTGTTTTTAACGCTACTTGCGGTTGAATTTGCTACGAAGACTTTCTGAGGTCGGTTCAGTTTCAAAGCATAATTTGGATTTTTAAAGTGGTTCATCGTAATTTTTGTTTTGATTGGTGTGGAGGTTGTCTTGAAAATGGTCAAGTGGTAAATCTCCGTTATTGTTGTTTTCTCTCGACTGCGCTCGAGATGACAAATTGGACTGCGCTCGAGATGACAATTTCATTTCATCAGCTTTTAACATCCAACTTTTGGCGGTTGCTTTCCAATCGACCATTTTTGTTTTCCCACCAACTTTCCAACCAATTCCCTGGTAATGATTGAAGAATTTTTCTGCTTCCAATTTTGGCCAATTTTCTTTTTTAAAAAACTCAAGAATTAATTTTTCTTTTGCGATTGCCTCTAGTTTAATAAAGTTTGTATTATGTTTATTAATGTTTATATAAGATACCAGCGCTTGTCCATTTATGGGATACTCTAAGTTTATTGCTTTAGTATCACTTGTATCAAATTTAAACATCTTTATAGTGCTCCCTTTAAACGGATTGTGGGATGGAAAATATGCTACATATTTCCAGTGATTTAACTCTTTTATACAACGGTGATAGGTAGTTGTTGAATCTATTTTAGATAACTTCATTATCTCTTCTCTATTGATGTGAAAACTATCAGGAAAGCGATTGTAATTCCAGATGTAAAACAAGCCTATATACAAACTGATATGTGTTGGATTTAAGCGACTATCTTTTGAGAATTGTTGGAATACACCATTGAGGTGTTTTATGTAATTCATAGTTCTTATTTGATGAGATTCCGCATCAACACTTCGACAAGCTCAGTGTGACATCTGCGGAATGGCGTTAGTTTTAATATTTGTTATGAATGCTGTTTTCTTTTATCACTTTGTAAATTTCATCTGCATCGTAAAAAATAATTCCTCCAATTTTTGTGTAGGGTAGTGTTCCGTTGATTCTTAATGTTTGAAGTGTTCCTGGGCTTATTTGTAAGAGCTTCATTATTTCA
>TARA_R110001583_G_scaffold42825_2_pt1 | contig 15504 bp, 6 predicted proteins | sample TARA_R110001583 | Tara Oceans TARA_R110001583 (sample SAMEA4398432) | marine metagenome | biome: Polar Biome; feature: [MES] marine water layer (ENVO:01000295) within the mesopelagic zone...; material: water (ENVO:00002006), including particulate matter (ENVO:01000060) such as...... | reverse complement strand
TGATGCAATTTTAATAACAATGTACGGAGTGTACACAGAACAGGAAATAAAAAATGGAAAATAAAGACAGTATAGAATTATGGATTAAAACATCAAAAAACGTAAATAAAACTATTAAAATAGCAATGAATAAATATGATACTAAAACTATAATAAATTTATTAAGTAAATTTAGAGAAGCAACGCAACAATTAGAAAAATTGCTTGAAATAAATAAAGAAGAAAGATTTACAGCATAATCTCCTTGCTGATTAAAGAATGAGGGGGTAAGTTTTTACTTACCTCTTCGTTCTAATTCTTTTAATGAATTTTGTATTTCTATTGGTAATCCAGTGTATTTCTTCTTCTTTGATTTAGTTTTTCTTTTTAATCTATCAAAATAATATGTAGGAAATGCTTCTTTAGTTGCTGGTTCTATTACATCTCTATATATAGTTTTCTCATCTTTCTTTTTAGGATACAATGTAAGTTCTTGCATAGCAGCTGTACCAAGGCCATAAGGAGTTTTAGCAGTCATTGGAATATATCTATCATAGACTCTACCACCCATTTGATTTAACAATCTAGCGTATCTACCATATGTTTCCATAGTATCTTCATTTGCATAATCCCCCGCTGTGAATAATATATTATCTAAATATTCACTATCTGCATTTATTAATTCCATCATTATTCCTATATCCATCATAGTACCAAATGTCGGACCTAATTTTGAACCTACTATTCCTTTACCATAAAATTCTCTATTTATTTTTTCTATAGCATCTGGGTCATCATAATCTGATGTAAACAACAACCACAAATCATCTAAAAGTTCTTTACCCGTGTGTTCTATAAGTGTTTGATTATATCCAGATACATAACTTATAAGTAAAGGAGCCATAAAGTATGCAGTAGATACATTCATTGCTTTATGTACACCTCTAGCATCTTTAGCCCAATTAGAAAAACTATCTTCACCTTTTACAACATTTTCCATAAAAGCTCTTCTATCTCCTTGAGCTTCTTTATATATAGACCAGTTCCTTTCTAAAAATTCCATACCATAATGTTGAAATTGAAATAAAAATTGACCTACTCCTTCTCTCATATTTTTTGCTTTAGCATATCCTTCATAATCAAAATGATTGAGATAAACCATATTTTTTGCATAGTTTTTGGTAATACCTCTTCTTAAATCTTTTATTGTAAGTTTTGAATTTGGATTTTTTTCTTTATCAATTTTTATTTTATTTTCTAAATATTGATTAAATTTATAATTACCATCCATTATCTTTTGTATTTGAGCAAATGCAATTTCAGCAGTTAATTTTCTATTAGCATTTTCTACTTTTCTATGTAATCCAGCGCTAAAATTTGATAATTCACCCATTTTAGTAGAAAATATTTTAGCTCCTTTATATACAAAATTTTCCTCATCTGCGTATATTATTTTACCATTTTCGTCCATTCTTCTTATTCTATTAAACGAAGAAGATTCACTCCTTATGCCAGATTCTACAAGAGCTTCTGATGTATCCATGAAAAGATTTTCTTTTTTCATAAAATCATCTAAATCTCCACCAAATATTTCCGTTGCTCTATTTTCTTTTAAATACTTTTTTGATTCCCTAACTGCTGTAAATCCAAATGTTGCATAATTCATTAAATATTGAGTAGCATTTCTAGCTGCAGAACGTACACTAAAACCTAATTTATTAGTAAATTGATAACCTAATAAGGCTTTTTTTATTTCGTGCATTGTACCAGTGTTATTTACTTTTCCGTTTACAGACCCATATAAACTATTTATTATATCAACAATTTTTCCTGCGTATTCAGATTCTTTGGTATACATACTTTTTGCTTTATTTAAAGAATCAATTAATCCGCTTTTTATAAATACTTGTGTATTAAATTTATTAATATCATTTAAATATGTATTTACGACATCAATAAAGTTCATACTATATTCATTATAACCATCTCTTTTTCTAGATTTACCATAATCTGGCATTGCTACATTAATATCTCTAATTATTTCATCTATAGATTTGCTATCATGTTTCATGTCTATAATTGCTGTATCTAATTCATCAAAATGTTTCATCATTCCATCCATCATTTTAGCATTTAATTGTTTTGTAAAATGAGGAAAATATCCTTCTGAATATCTAGGCATTAATTTAGAACGTAAATTTTCTTTTAATTCATTTAATCCATTTACAGTAAGCGCAAATCCTTTTCTATTTTCTATTTGTTTAATAGTAACATTTATTTTTTCATCAATTCCAGCTCTTAAAATTCTATATGAATCTTCCATTAATAAATTATATTTGTGCAATGGATGTAATAAATCTTCTGGAACGCCTAAATCTCTTAAGTATTTATTTGATTCAGATTCATTTAATTTTAAAAGTTTAGAACCTTCATCATATTCTTTAATTCTTTGAATAGCTTTTTTATCTCCATCTTCTGCTAATCTTTTTTCTGTTTCATATTTAAGATTAATAGCTTTAGGCATTTTATCTTCTACTGTTTTAATAAATTCAACAAAAGTTTTTACAGAACCTTTACTTTCAAAATCTTGTAATATTTTTCTTGCTTCATTTTGTTCTGTTTCAGTACCAGTGTCTAATGTTTTTATATAATTTATTTCTAATTGTCTATGTTTTTTTAATGCAGAATTAACTTTAGAATTACTAAATATTCCGTCTAATCCAGCAGAGGACCTTATAAGATTAACGACTTCTTTAAATCCTTTGTTTATATTATTTCTTCTTTTGTTATCGTTATTAACTACTTTTCTAAGATTTTTTAAACTATCTGCCAATATGGGGTCTCTTTTCCCTAATACTGTTCCGACCATAAAACCTTCAGTAGTTTCAAATTGTGTAAATTTTCCACTATCAACTCTTTGAGCATATCTATTTAAATCTCGTACAAAAGAATTTATACTTCCGCTAGTAAGAAATGCTCCTCCTTGTTCTGGACTTAATAACATAGCATATTCCATTTCAATATTAAATCTAGATTCAAACATTGAAAGAGCAGCTTGATATGGAGATTGTATATTACGAGCAACCATATCTGTACTTGCCCATTTTTCTATACCTTCAAGTAATTTTATTGCTTTTTTATTATAAAATTTATTACAATCTACTTGCATTTTGCATAATCCTTCATCATTCTAAATGATTCATATCCAGAATCTTTCATAGGATTTTGTCTAGCTCCAGTCATTAAGTCTCCATGCACTTGATTAACACTTTTAAGCATACTCATTAAGGATTTAGATGATTTAATTTGTTTTGGTTCAAATTTTAAATATTTTAAATGAGTGTACATAGGGTTGTTTTTTACATGTTGAGGTAACCCATTTTCATCTTCCCTAGTAAATATGTCTTTTTTAATCATTTCTAAAAAAGTTTTATCATTATCTAATCTAAGTTTTATATACTTCATAGGATTTAAATAATCTTTTCTAGATGAAAATTCTTCTAAATCATTAATTGATTTTAAAAAATCAATATAATTTTCTTTTGATTTATCTGGAATCATCTCAGCATAACTTGCATAAAATTGTGTTACAGATTTGTTTATTGTTGCTAATGGGTTTGATGGTAACATTTGAGATAACCAATCAAAATCAGAATTATCTTGTTTCATTCTATTTTCTACATTTTTAGAAAGACTCATTAATCCAAATCGTTCCATATTAGAATCAGTTAAATTCATCATAGAAATATCTTTATCAAAAAATTGTCTATAATGTTCGTTTGATTCTATCATTCCTTTCAATAACCATTCACCCCAATTTTTTGCATTTAATTGGTCTATTGCATCTGAACCTAATTCTAATTTTCCATTTGCTAATCCAACTATTGCTTGTAGCCCATGCCTAAATCTAGCACTTTCTTTATATGGCATTGCCACTGGCCTATTATTAAATATCCCTATATCGTTTCTATTTCTTATAGGTTCCATATAAGCATAAAGAAAATTTACTCCATGTTTATCCACTAAATTCATTAAATAATTTTGTCTTAATTCGTATACATCTCCCATTTTCCCTTTATAATCTTCTACAAATTTAAATATTTCTTTATTTGTAATAAGAGATGTTTTTCCATTCGGGAATATTTCATCTAATAATGTATTTGAACCATAAGTTTGTTTATTAAATTCTTTTAAAGATTTTAAATCTTCGATTGCTTCATCTTTTAATGTTTCAGTCCAACTATCATAACGAGTTCCATAAAAATTTCTTAACATTGCGTTCATTGTATTCGCATGAATAATGCTTGTTTTTAAATCACTATCTTCTATAGCAACATAATTTTTGTATTTTAAATCTTTAGGATGTATTTTCTTTTTTACTGATTCTGGATACCTATCTCTAAGTTCGTTTGTTAATTTATTTATAACCCAATCTATGTTATCAGTTTTTTTCTTTTTCCATTTCCAAGCATAATTACTACTTGCTATTTGTTTCTTTTTCTTACTTAAATTTTTAATTATTGCTATTTGTCTATTAAATCTTTGAGTATCGTTTTTAATTGCTTTAGATATTTCATCAGATTTTTCAATAAATGCATTTTGTTCTTCTTGGGTATTGCCCGTTGGTTCTTCTTGACTAAAAGGGTCTTGCAATCTTTCATAATCTCTAAATTCAGATGGACTAGATATTAATCTATTATACCAATTATCTATTTCTTGAAATGTTTCTACATCAAGATTGTATTGTTTTTTATCATCAAGCATATTTCTTTTTGCAATTTCAATAGCAATTCTATCTAAATAATTACCACCATTACCATCATATACATCTCTGACTGATTGAGCTATAGGTTCAAATCTATTATTTTTTAAATCTAATAATGTTTCTAAATAATCTTTATCTTTAGATTGTATATCTTTTTTCTTATAAAATAAATATCTATTTAAACCTTTATAAATATCTTTATGAAAATCTCGAAAAGCTCTACTTCCCATATTCATATCGTAAAAACTAGTTTTTCTTTTTTCACCAGCAACGTATTTACTATCACCAAAAACATTTAATAATTTATTTTGTTGATTTAAAAATTCTCTTATAATTAATTTATCTGCATCATTAAGGTCTTTTGTACTTTCTTTATATTTACCATCTATTAATTCATATTTAGAAAATATTCTTACTCGTTGACCATTAGCATTTCTTCCATTTTTTAATATTGCTTTTAAATCTTCTGACCTAGCATTTTTAGCAGACATTGAATCAATTTGTTTTGGAAATAAAAATCCATCAGTCCATTCATATATATTGCCAGCTATGTTTTTATTTAATGCATTTTTACCATCAATAATGTATTGGACTTCTAAAGCAGCCCTTTGATAATAAGCAAGGGATTCAGTATCTATTGTAACTACTTCTGTTGTTTTGCCATCTTTATTTACTTGGGAATTATAAAGAATAGACGGTCCAATCAATTCACCCATTTCATTTTCTCTAGTTTCCGATTCCCATTCTAAAGATTTTTCTGTTAAATGATTTTTATTTGCTATATTTTGCAAATAATTTAATTTTCTTGGAGTTTTTTGTGCTAATCCTATTGCTTTTTTAAATGCAATACTATGTCCCATGCTTGCTAATGTAGATTTTCTAGAATCATCAGCGTTCATTTGAAATGTAAATGACGGAGATTGTTGTAAATCAGCTGGGTCAATACCTTGAACATAATATGCTTGATTTCTTTTTATATAATCAAACATATAATCACTATGAGCAAAGAAATAATCTACTTTATCAGCATCGTAATCACCTTCATATACATTAGCAATATCATAAGAATTAATTTCTACACCTAATCCCTGTTCCTTATCTAAAAATCCCTTTAATCCCAATAGAGTTATATCGTTAGGTCTTGTTCTTGGATTTCTTCTAGATACTATACCTAATTCATATCTTCTATTTACAAGATTAGAATACGATTCTAAAAAATCATGCACACTCCCAATAGTTGCATTATTTAATATATCATCAATATTTTCAATTGTTTTGTTATCACCGTCTTTTAATGAAGTTAATTTAGGTATATCTTCTATGTTTTTAGTTGTTTCTTTTATTTCACTTTTAAATTCTTCTAAAGACAACACTCTTTCATTTTGTACAATCCTAATATTTTTATCAGAAGTCAATTCAGATAGACTAGTATTTCTTTCTCTAAATGGAAGAGCTATTTGACCTCTTAATATCATTTTGTTAAGAGAATCAAATAATGTAGGAAACAATCTAGTTTTTAATCCTTCACCTAAAAATGATTTAGCAGATTGAATTAATGGAGCTTGACCTCCGTATCTATTTGAATCTAATGCTAATTCTTTATCTTTTTGAGAATACACTCTATTCGTAATAGACCTTCGTGTACTAAATAATGTATCTATATATTGTTGTGCTAAATATTTTTGAACTTGATTTGAACTATAATCATATGGATTAGCTGCATCATTTAAACTTAAATAATACATCATATTACTAAGATTAGATAAAGCTCCTTGTTCTCGGGAATCTGGTATATTATTATTATTTAATTGTTCCCTCATAAAAAAATTCATTTTATAAGGGTCTGCCATTATTTTTTCCATTTCGTTTAAATTAGCAGTTAATTCTTCTACTAATCCTTTAAATGCATCTGAATGTTCTTGTCTATTCATATAATTATAATCAGCATCAGATTCACTAGCAGATAATAAATCAGCGTCTTTTTCTGGTTTAAAACCTATTCCATCTAAATCTATTTCTCTTATAAATGTATCTCTATCTGTAATTCTATAATCTTTTAAATCATTCCATTCTAATCCTTTAAGTATGCTATCTTGTTCTTCTCCATTTACTATCTTAGGGTCGTATATTTTTGCACCAGAATCGCTTAATAATATATCTACAGGATTTTTATCAAAAAAACCATCTAATGACGGACTATAAACAAAAAGAGTTTTACCATACAATAATGTTTTACCCTCTCCTTGAGATGATATAATTGGTTTAATTGGGTTTTTAGAATTTGGATTATGGCCCATCATTGTATGATATTCCATCATAGCCCCTTTAGATAAAAATGCTATACTATCAAAACCAGATACTTTTTCATGAGCTCTCCCTACAATATTTTTTCTATCATAATTTTCTAATTCTGGTATCGTATCTTTAAATTCTCGAACAACATCATCAACAATTTTTGCCATATTTTCTGTGCTATCATCCCATATAACAACTTTATATTTTTCGCTTTCTAATCTTTCTTTTAATAATTTTGAAACAAAATCTTCTTTAAGAACATTCCTAGATTCAATAATAGATTTTATGTAAGTTTTATTAGGTCTTATAAAATTTTTAGTAGTAACTAATTTAATTCTTTTAATATATGTATCTACTTCAATAGGGTCTTTTGAATTAAGAACTTTTAATAATTCAGTATCGTTTTCACTTTTTAATGCAGTCTCAAGTATTAAATATCTAGTAGCTGATTCAATACTCGATTCATCGTAAGAATGTTTATTTTTAGTATTATCAAATTTATCTTTTAATAATTGTATTGGTTTTTTATCTGCAAGCTTATCTTTATAATCATCATAAAATCTTGTAAAATCATTTACGATATTCTGCATATCTGAACGATTAATTACAATACTATCCATACCATCATAAATATCTAATTTTATTATACCAGTTTCTGCCCCAGACAATCCTTGATTATTTAATTTAGTATCAACATCATTAATTGAAATATCAACATTTTGTAATTGGGTAGCAACTCTATTTCTAATTTCATTAATTCTTTTTATTTCTAATTCACTTAAACTTTCTGTACTTAATATATTATAAGTTCTTTCTTGTATGTAATCTTTAAAATCTGTATAAATTACATTATTATCAAAAATTGCATAATTAATTTTAAGATTTTCTAATTTATCAAATACTGGATTTTTTTGAAAAAATTCCCTTTCTGTTAATGGGTCATATTTAATAGTCCCGTTTCTAATAGACATAGTAGGAATATTTATTCTATCTTTTAATCCAAAGACTATTTGAGTAACGTCTTCAATAACACCACTTTTTTTAATATTATCTAAATTTTTAAATTCAACGCCATCTAGAATTATATCTTTTTGCAATCTATTTATAGATTTTTGATTAAGATTGCCAAAATCATCTAACATATATTTTTCACTTGTAAATCTATCAATTTTTAATTGATTGGTATCTCCAGAATAATCAACATATTTTACAGTTCCATCTTTTTCTTGTAATTTAAAATTATATTTTCTATAAAATTCATCTATTCCAATTGAAGGATTTTTAACCTCATCTATTCCTTCTTTAACATATCTTCTTTCAATTTTTTGTCTATTTTCTATTTCTCTTTGAATAAATTCATTAGTATACCCTGTTTTCATTAATTTATTATTAATAGGGTCAAGAGCATCGTTCAAACTAGCAATATTTTTTCTTCCATCAGTTTCATCTAGTATTTTTTCTAAAGTAAATTTTTTATTAATTTCTAATTGATTGTCTATATTTCTTTTAATTACTCCTTGCCGCTTTAACATAGACATTAAATCATTTCTAGCATTATCTCCAATAGTTTGCATATATTCCAACATTCTACTTTTTACACTTTCCAATCTAGAATTACTTAATACTTCAAATAATTCACTTAATACTACATTTTTTTCACCAGTCCCAGAATGGTATATATCAAGCATTCTCATTTTTAATTGACTTGCTTGATTTTCATCTAAAGTTTTTACTTTATCTGATATTTTTACAAATCCGTTTGTTTCTTCTTGTAATCTTTCTAATATTATTTTATTGTATTCGTTTTCTAAAGAAGGGTCAGATGGTATATTTAATTCATACAGTCTAAATCCAATTGCACCTTCATCTGATAACAATTTACTATCACTAAACATTGCACTTCTAGATTGAGATATTAAAAATTGTATATCTTCTTGATTAGTAACTTTATTTTCCATTCTTCTTCTATTTATATCAGATAATGTCATTTGATATAAAAATTTCATAGATGGTTGATTAAAAAGGTCTATATCTACATTATTATCTTTTAATACAAATTTTAAATTTTCAACATCAGTTTGTGTAATTTTTCTAGTAGGAGTATTATCTGTTATTTTGTAATCGCCTAAAGCCATTAAAACTCCATGCAATCTACCTAAATCTTTTGCTTTATCTTTGTAATCTGTATCTACATTAGATATATCATCTATTAATCTTAATCCATTTTCAGTATCAATTAATAATCCAGCATTTTTAAAATAAGATTCTAAATTAGCTGGCATTGTTTTTCTAGATAAAATATTAGATAACTTTTCAGTAAATAACTTACCCTTGTTTTGAATAAGGGGTATTAAATAAGATTCTCTATCTTGAAAACTAAATTGTTTTCTATTATCTTTAACATTAGCAGATTCATTAACGGATTTTTCAGCATCATTAATTATATTATAAAAATCTTTTAATGATTCTTCTGTTTTAATTTGACTTCCAATAGATGTATCTGTTTCCGCTCTACTTACACCAATTGAAACATCTCTTAATGCATGGTAACTTCTATTTATATCTAATATTGCTTCTGATGCCTCTGCTCCAGTTAATCCCAACCAAGATTCAAAATCACCATTTTTAGCTTTTTTTAACAATTCAGGACTTATATCTAAAGTATTTGGGACTACAATTTTTCCATCATTAGTAGACATTGTAATACCTTCTAAATCTGAACTTTTTATAGTATTCAATACGTTGACTATAGTATCCTCCATACTAGCAGTTGCTTTTTCTACTCTTTCTGTAAAGGCTTTATCTAAATCTTCAGATGTTTCAAATCCTTGTCTTTGTAATATTTCATTTATTTTATTTGCTTGAATTTCACTTATTTGATGAATAGGTCTTGTATAATCAAAATCTTCATCCATTATTTGATAAAGTTTATTTATTTTACCATCATGAGGGTCAAATGGTTCTCCCGATTCTAAATCAAGAAATGTTTTTTCTCCTTTTGGGACTTTTTCACTTGTTACAGTATCATCTTCATCGCTAACTATTCTTTGCTCTATTAAATAATTTTTAAGTTCTTCATTATCTCTAGATAAACCTACACCATGAATATTGTTAGGTTTAGAAAATGTAGATGCAAAAAATGTTTGAGAATTATCAACACCTAAATGTTCTAATGTAAGTCTTAAATCATTAATATTTTCTCCTAAATCCATACTTTTTGCAAAGTTACCTCTACGTTGAGTCCATGCTCCAATTAACATACTAGATATATAATCTTCAGCTCTTAATTCTTGGCCAGACAAATAGGTTTGAATACCTTGCACCCCAGACATAGCTGCTCCAGCAACCATCATTCTAGGAAATAACAATCTATAATTTTGCAATCCTTCTTTTGTTGCTTCTGCTATAATTTGTTTACCATAATATCTTTTTTGAGACATTAACCATTGTTGTGCTTTTTCTTCTGCATTATCCCCAAATGAATCTTTTAATTTTGAAGATATTTTTTGAGCATTTCTAAGTTGATTTGTTTTAAAATTTTCTAATAAATCAATAGTTTTAGTTTCTCCATCTATTTTAAAATCGTAATGAGTGCTTAATCTATTTGCTTTATTTAAATTTGCTATATTAGCCATTTCCCCAGATAATTCATCTAATGATAATTTTTTATAAGTATTTGTTCCTAAATATGATTTTATACCTTTTCTAAAATCCGTTCTAGATTTAAACATTTTACCAAGAGGTCCAAAAGGAGAAGTAGCTACGTTAATTGCTGTACCAGCTAAAAATCCAGTAGCGATAGAATATCCAGTTTGTCCTAAATCGTATTTAGCATCTGGATTTTTTAATAATTGTTGTCCTTGAAAAGATACATCCATTATTGCATCTGCTACGCTAAATACAAAAGCATCATGTAAGGCTTCTGTAGCAAATCTACCCATCTTACTATTGCCATAAGTTATACGAGCATATTGAGAAAGGTTTTGAAGTGGTATTCCTTCATTAATTATTTTATTTTTCATGTTTTGTATTACAGTAATTTGAGAACTTGTAAGTTGACCAGTTCTTTCAGCTCTAATAATACGTTTATTTATTTCATTATTAAATTGTTTTGCAAATAATTCGTTTGCTTGTTTGCCTTTTGTAGATGCCCACGCTGTTTTACCCTTAAGAACATTACTAAATTTGTTTACTACACCTTTATCTATACCAGACTTTAATGCTTCTTCACTAAGTTCTTTAGATGCTTTGCCTATTGTTTGTTTTCCAACTAATTTAGAAACAACTGCAGTAGCAGGTTTTTGCAATACTCTAGCAGTTAATTTCATAGGAGCTCCTAATAAATAACCAGCTCCAGTTCCAACTTGACCTAATATTCTAGCAACAGAACTTCCTTCTTGAGCATCTCTAAAATATTCTTGAAAATTTATTTCCTCTCCTAATGCTTTTTCTGCCCCTATTTCAGCTAATCCTAATAATCCGAATGAAGCAGTTTCTCCAAATTCATATAAACCAGCCCCAACAGATTGCAAAAGATTTATATTAGAATCTTTTTGTTCTTGTTCTGGTTTTTCTGATTGAACTTGTATTCCCTTAGATAAACTATCTACTAAGGAATCTGATTCATTTAAATTATAAGCGTTTGCTAATTGGAATGGTTGCTGAGAATCTTGGTCTCTTTTTTTTCTATGTTCTAGTAAAGCATCTATTGCTCTTTGAGTAGGCATATCTTATTTAAATTCTTCATATGGTATAGGGTCTAGACCATCTTTTATTCTTTGCTCATTTAATGCATCTATATCATCATTAGACATATTACCCATCCCTAAAAGATTTAATCCAAACATTTTTAATTGAGAATCGGTATCTAATCCTTGACTTTTAACTAATCTTTTTGCTTGTTTTTCAATTTCTCCAGAATTTATATATGAATCATAAATTGCTTCTTCTCTAATTATATTAGATAAATTAATCATATTATTATTTAAAGAATTTATATTTACACCAGCATCTTGAAATAATTTTTGAAATTCTTTATTTGTTTGCACATTTTTATATAACGATGAAAGAGCATCAATAATACTATCTTCTGCTAATTTAAAACCACCAATATCAATAGCCGCTATAGCTGGTATTAAATCTCTATGATTTTTAGTAATATACTTTAAAAGTTTTTTTTCTTCATTATTTTTTGAATATTTACCAATACTTTTTATAACAGTATTTATTTCACCTTCTTCAAAATCTTGAGAAGCTAAAGACGAAGCTTTAACTGAGTTTTCTAAACCGGGAATAGTAGACATGCTTTGATTGTAAAGATTTTGTTTTTTATTTCTTATATTTGTATCAAGAGAAGCTTTTATATTACCAACATTTTTATCAACAAGTTCTGCATTTTTTGTTTCAATCTCTAATTGAAGTTTTTGAACTTGGAGTTCTCTTATTTTATTTTCTTCTTCTATTTTATCTTCAGATAAAGATTTATTTAATTTTTTTTGTTCTAAATTAAAATTAGTTAATCTAGCAGCTGATTCTTTAATATCTCTTCTAGCGTCAGCCTCTCTAAGTTGCATCATTCTTTCTTGTCTAGAATTATCTATTTTTTGTTGTTTAAGTCTAGTAGCCATATCCATAACAGATAAAGACCTATCAATTTTTTGACGTTCTCTTTCGTTTTTATATTTAAGTATTGAATTTAGTGATTGTAATGCTTGTGACATTTTTAAAATATACCAAAATATTTAGTGTTTGCTTGTTGATTTGCCATTCTTTTTTGCATTTCTAATTGTTGCCTTTGAGATTTCATTTCAAACTTTTGTTTTTCAAATTGAGATAATACATTTCCTAAATTTTTTGTAAGATTAATATCTATATCTTCTCTTTTTTTTTGAAATTCTTTTCGTATATCTTTCATTAAATTTTCGTCTAATCCTACATTTGCAAAACCAGTTTTTTCAATTGTTTGCTCTTGTCGTTTATTTATTTCCCCTAATGCTTTTTGACCAGATTCAGATACAGATTCTAATGTTCTTTCAGATTCTAATGTTGGTAACGCTAAACTACTACCTAATGATTCTTGTAAAGTTTTTTCTGCTAACCCTAAATCCGCTAAAGCATTATTAAAAAATCCTCCTTGTTTTCTACCTTCTCTTCGAGCTCTATTAGTTGCTCCAATTTCTTGGCCTATTGATAATCCTAATCCTATTGTTTGTAATAACATTATTAATTACTCCTTGCTATTTTAATTGCAGAAGGAATACCTCCAACATAAGCTTCATTAAGAGAAATAGATTCTAATAATTTATTATATTTATTTTTAATATCAGAATATTCTTTTGTATTTGGAATTAAATCTATTCCTATTTTTAAATTATTTATTTGTTCTTTTATATTTTGTATAATATCTTTTGAACCTTGACCACTAGAAGAAGTATAGGCTCTATTTAAAAATGCTATACTGCCTGAAATATAATTTAAAGAATCTTTAAATGTATTTGGTGACATTTCTCTTTCTTTTGGTAATTTAAAAGCTCTTGCTTTAGGGTCTATTCTAAATCCCCTATCTTCTTTTTTACCTTCTTTTATTTGTTGACCAGAAATACTTAATCTTTCTCTTAATGAATCTTTTTTAGTTGCAGATTCAAAAAATGAATATAAAGATTTTTTATCTTCTATAGGTCCAGAAAATTCTAAGGCACCTATAAAATCACTATCCCCTTCTTTTCGATACAGCTTATTACCTTCTTCATCTGTATCTGCAGGTTCCAACCAAGCTTTAGGTATATCATCTATTTTATCAACAATTTTTTTAGGTATTGTATTATTATCTTTAACAAAATTATTATTTATTGTTTTTTTATCTATAGATTTTATTTTTTCTAATTCTGATTTTGATTGTTTTGATTTTATTAAAGTTCCACCTGGGGTAAATTTATCTTCAAAACTTATTTTTGGACCACTCATTGCTTGACTTAACATCATATTTGAATCTTTAGATATTCCAACAAATGATTGTTCTTGGGGTAAACTTAAATCATCTGATAAAAAAGATTCTAATAAATTTTCTTGAGTTAAAGCTCTTGCTGTTTTGCCCATAGCTGAAACATCATATTTTGTACCTATATTTTTACCATCTAAAGAATATTTTTTTTGTCCATATAAATAATCACTTACAGACGCACTTCCTGTCAATACATCCATTAATGAAGATTTATCTCCTCTAGACATTGAAACTTTTTTTCCTTTTTCATTTAATGCATCTGTAAGAAAATCTATATCAGATTCTAATTCTTTTGATTGTTTAATTCCTTCTAAAAAAGTAGAACCAGCTTCTAAAGCAGAAAATGCAGTTGCAAATCCTCTTTCTTCTTCTTTAGCTCTAAATTCATTAAGGTTTGCAGATTCTTCTGCTTTTATTAAATTTTCAGATACATTGGCAAGTTGACTAGTTAATTGTCTTTGAGATTGTCCTTGAGATATTATTTTTGATTTTATTTTAGACGCTGTAGCCATATTGAATATATACTTTTACTATTTAATTTAATTAACATATTTGTTTTATCCAACAGTATTATTAGAAATCGTTAGTGCCACTTTGTATTCTTAAAGCAGATGCTTTCATAGTAGCGTTAGAACCAGTATCATTACTATGTTCATTTGTCCATACAATCCCTGCCCCATCTGTCCACTCTAAAGTTCCAGCTGCTGTCCCATCAGTACTTTCTAAATTTTCAGATATTTTTACTGAAATTAATGTATTATCAGCAGAACCAACAGCTGAACACATCCAAAGTTGAGAGTTTACATCAGTAGATGCGTGTTTCCAAACAATTGTTATTAACCAAGATGTCCCAGCTGCGTTATCATCATTAGCTGCTGAAACAATAGGATGGCTAGCTGTTCTAGCTACAGTTGCTGATGCTTTATAAGTCATAGCTCTTACTAAATGTAATGTATCTATTTTATCCCATTTAGCATCTGTTGTGTTAATAACAGCGTCACCACTATCTCTATATAAAACTGCAAAATCAATTCCATTTGTTCCATGTATTTTAACTCTACTATCTGTAGTATGTTGAGGAACGCCAGCTGCATCCCCGACACCTAAATCTATAGGCCCTGTTGCTCTCATTAACAAAGCTGTTGATTGACCTGAATTATTATTCTCAGACCTAATTCTTATATTATTTTCACTTCTTATATCTACACCAAATGTACTTCCTTTAGCAGCTACGTTATCACATTCTATTAAAATATCATTGTGAGCATTAGCAGCTCCTTGAGAATCTGTTTTTATATGTATTCCTGTAAAATTAGCATTATTACTATTCGCATTTTTTATTAAGATAGTATTTGAAGCATCATCATTACCACTACTATCTCCATCTGTTCCATCTGTTTCTATTGTTATATTTCCCAAAGATGTTAAAGTAAATGTGTTTGAATTATCCCAATCTGTTGTTGCT
>TARA_R110001583_G_scaffold50929_1_pt1 | contig 15513 bp, 8 predicted proteins | sample TARA_R110001583 | Tara Oceans TARA_R110001583 (sample SAMEA4398432) | marine metagenome | biome: Polar Biome; feature: [MES] marine water layer (ENVO:01000295) within the mesopelagic zone...; material: water (ENVO:00002006), including particulate matter (ENVO:01000060) such as...... | reverse complement strand
ACGGCACATTGTGTTATAGAAATTGCGCGGCAGTACCAGTGTAAATTTATTCTATTAGGCCGTTCAAGCTACCAAGCGCAAGAGGATGATTGGTCACTAAGTCATGCCACTGAAGATGAATTAAAAAAAGCAGCAATGCAATACTTACTTAGCAAGGGCAAAAAACCAAGTCCTAAGCTCATTAAACAGATGATCGGCCCTGTATTAGCTAACCGTGAGATAACACAAACGTTACAGGCGATTGAAAGTAATGGCGGTATTGCTGAGTATCTATCTGCTGATGTATGTGACCAACAAACACTTAAGCTTGCTATTAATCCTATCTGTGAATTATGGGGACCGATATCGGGTATTATCCATGGTGCCGGTGTATTAGCTGATAAGCTTATTGAGCAAAAAACATTGCTTGAATTTGATCAAGTCTATAACACCAAGATTAAAGGTTTAGATACGTTATTAGCTTGTTGTGAGTTAACGGAAGTGAAACATTTAGTTTTATTCTCTTCTGCAGCTGGATTTTATGGTAATAGCGGACAATCTGATTATGCGATTGCCAATGAAATCCTTAATAAAGCGGCTTATCGCTTCAAGGCATTATACCCAGCTACACAAGTACTCAGTTTTAACTGGGGACCGTGGGATGGAGGCATGGTAACGCCTGAACTGAAACGTATGTTTGATCAGCGTGGTGTTTATATCATTCCCGTACAATCGGGCGCGAGTTTGCTGGTTAGCGAATTAGCGGCCAATAACAACCGTTGTGTACAGATTGTAGTTGGCACCGATATGTCAGGCAGTGATAGTGCTAGTTCAGAAAACCCAGGCACTGATCACCTCAATAACGAGTCTACTGAAACCTTAGAAAAAGTCGCTGAATCGGCTCGATTTTTATCGAATCAAAGAATCAAAACCTTTAACCATCTCGATAATTTATTGCTTGTTGATCATCAAATTGATGGTCAACAAGTCTTACCTACGGTTTGTGCAATGGTTTGGTTGAAGTCTGTTTGTGAAGAGTTATATCCTGAATACCAATATCAAGGTCTAGAAAATTTTAAACTGTTTAAGGGTATTATTTTTGATGGAACACACGCTGAGCAATTCATTATCGATACCAACTTAGTTGCCGAGTCCGATAATGCCTTAAGTATTGAGGTGGTGGTGAGCAGCGAAAAAGATCAAGGTAAACCGTTCTTCCATTACCGTGGTTTAGTGAAACTGACTAAAGTAGCAACGGTTACTAGTAATACAGCTTTAAGTAAACCAGCATCAGCCCTACTAACTTACCCTCGCCCTTTACCTGAGCTTATCAAAAATAAGCAATCGTTAGACGCTAAGGCGTTATATTCAGATGGTAGCTTATTCCATGGGGCAAGTTTGCAGGGGATTAAACATATCCATCAACTGGATCAGTCTGGGTTATTACTTGAGTGTGTTATAGAAAAGTCAGTAGCTGAGGTACAAGGTGAATTTTTGCTAGGAGATAGTAACGTATTAGCAAATGATTTAGTTTATCAAGCACTGTTAGTGTGGACCAGTAAGCGGATCGGTTCCGGTAGTTTACCTACTAGTACTGAAAGCTGGCAGGTATTTCGTGAAGTTGAGGTTGGTGAATATTTCTTTATTAAATTAAATATTACTAAGCACCTTGGTCAGAGTGTATTTGGTGATCTTTTATTAATTGATCAACACAATAATATAATGAGTAAAATTACAGGTGCAGAAGTGACCTGTAGTGCAAACTTAAGCCAATTATTTAAGACTAGCGCTTAACTATGTTAGCAGTGATCGGTTTAGAGATAAGTTTTGCATCAGTCAAAGATACTGATGCTTTTGATTATCATCTTTATTACAATAAGCCGATCCCGCTGACAAAGCACAATAACTTAACAAAAGCGATCTGTGCTACAGAGCAATCACTTCAGCGTTTGTTAGATGCTAATCATCTAACCCTAGCTGAAGTGGATCTTATTCTGCTCAATGAACCGTTACAGGGACCGTCAGATAAAATCAGTGATGATTTCGACTTTGCCTTGCAAAACCGATTAGTGGAAACATTAAGTGTTAAATTTTCTGACTTAGTTTGCTCAATGTCATTAGGTGATGCTTTATTAAAAGCACAACAAGTTAGTAAGAAAAAGCAACGTGCGCTAGTGATTTTATCAATAAACCAGTCACACTTCGATGGGGTTGCTGCTTTATTAGTTTGTGATAAATGTTTATTAAATGGTGAACAAGCATGGTCACCTGCAGCAAAAAAATCACAGCTTAGTTTATGTCATTCATACGCAGAGATTGATGCTAATTCTTACAGTGACTTAGTTAATAACACAAACTCGTTTTGTGCTCATATTGAGCAATTTATAACTAAAAATAATTTTACAACTGCACAAATAGAATCGGTTGTTATTTCACAAAACCGTCATCAAATAATACATTCTAATCATCAACGGCAGTATTTAACTGCTTTTGAAAACATAAATAAATCGAATCCAAGTATTGCTGCTAAAAATTTAAAATCAACGTTATTAACCTCCGTTGATTGTATTGACAGTAGCTCAAACAACTTTGCTTCGGTGCTTGCTTTGTTTGCTTCTATTTTATGTTTAGATCAACACTACCGATTAGGGTCTAAGTTAAGTTTGATTAACGAACAAGATGCGCAAGTAAATGCTGATTGGCAAGCATCTGTTTTTTATTGCTTGCCGCAATCGACTAGTTATTTACCCACTAAAAATAAGAGTGTTCGACATATTATTGTTAGTCACTGTGCAAACTCCAAACATCAACTGATACTGATCTCGCAAGCCCAAAATCTTGTAAATAGGCTCAATAATCTAGACAGCTCAAAAGTACCTACACAGCAAATTATTAACAACGGTTTTCTAGCACAACATAAGTTAAAGCCTGTTATTTTTAATGCCGCCAGTGTTGGTAGTTTACTCTCTTTATTGAATCAATTTATATTGCACTTTGAGAGTAAAGAGCAGCTTTCATTTACACCATTTTGCGAGCTGCAATATCAACTCTGTTCGAAGCAAGCTGATAGCGGAGATAGTTATTATTGTGTGGTGTTGTTAGCCTCTTCATTTACAACACTAAAACAGCAAATACAGTTAGCTCTGGCTGGAATTGTTACTGCGCTTGAAAATAATAAACCATGGAAAACACCTGCTGGGAGTTATTTTAGTGGACAATTAGTTAATGTAAATGAAGTTAACTGCTCTGAAATTAACACTAACAAAGTGAATGTTGGGCAGGTGAAAAAATGCAAACCACTCAGTTTTATCTACCCTGGAGTGGGGGCCTTATACGTTAATATGGGCAAAGATTTATTACGTTTATTCCCTCAGGCTTATCTACACCTATTAAACATCAGTGATGATTTAGCTCACAGTTTACAAGACCATTTAATGACACCACGTTTATTAACTGAGCCTGATTTTCCCACCTCCGTTGAACTAGAAAAATCATTACGTAAAGAGCTCGCTAATATTGCGGAAGCTGGGGTCAGTTACGCGTGTTTATTAACCTCTATTTACCAACAGCAACTGCAGCTAAAAGCAACTAGTGCAGCAGGTTATAGCATGGGTGAAGTGAGTATGTTTGCTGCACTTGGTTGTTGGAAAACACCACAAATAATGAGTCAAAGGTTACGTGAAAGTAGTATTTTTACTGAGCAGTTATCTGGGCCATTAAAGCGCTTACAAAGTGCGTGGGCAGAGCCTGATATTAATGTCGATGATGTCTCAACAAGGTGGGAGTCTTACCATCTTAAGGCTAGCTTTATGCTGGTGGAGTCGTTATTAAGTGCATTTCCACGTGTTTATATCACTATCATTAATACTAATGAAAGCTTAGTGATAGCTGGTGAGCCAGTGCAATGTCTTAAATTAGCTAAACAGCTTAATGTGCGTGCAATTGCTTTAAATGTACCAAACATCATTCATTGTGAGCTTGCTAAAAGCGAATATGAAAATATGCAAAATTTGTATTCTTTGGCGATCACACAAAAAATAAGCTGTCAGTTTTTTTCAAGTTCATGTTATCTACCGGTCCCTATGACTGAAAAAGCAATTGCGGTCAGTATTAGCAAATGTTTAACCGAGTTGGTTGATTTCCCTCGATTAATTAAAAAAATAGCGGACTGCGATGAAACTGTTTTTATAGAAATGGGAGCAGGTAAGTCATTAAGCTCCTGGATTGAACGTATCTTAAAAAATCAACAACTGCCTCAGCCTATAACCTGTTTGTCCGTTGATCAGAAAAATTTGGATGACTATAGCGCAATGTTAAAAACCATTGCACCTTTAATCAGCCTAGGTTATCAAGTTAATTGTCAGCCTTTTTTTAATGGATCGTTAATTCGTCCGGTTAAAAAAATGACTGCTCCAGTTTTAGTATCATAGAGAGTATTTATGGAAAACATCGCCATCGTAGGTATCGCTAATTTATTCCCCGGCTCAAGTGCACCCGAGGAATTTTGGCAGCAGTTGCTACAGCAACAAGATAACCGTACCCCTATTACTGAATCTGAGTTAGGGGTTAAACCTGCTGACTATTTAGGTAAAAAGGGTGAAAGCGATAAATATTATTGTCTTTATGGCGGATATATTCGTGATTTTAAATTTGATGCGGCAGAATATTTACCACAAGCTAAAACATCAACAGTAACTGCACATTATTTAAACCAGCTAGATGATTTACATCAATGGTCTTTGTACGTGACTAAACGTGCGTTACAAGATGCTGGTTATTGGCAAAGTGAACAACTACTAGATTGTGGTTTGATTTTAGGCAATTTATCGTTTCCAACAAAACAATCCAACCATCTCTTTTTAGATTTATATGGTGATTTGGTCGAACTAGCGTTACAAAAAACGGTGCATAAAAATCTAATACTTGCACCTTTTGCCGCGCCTAAAAAAGTGGCCGCAGAGAATGCATTAGTTGCCGGATATCCTGCCGCATTATTAGCGGAAGTGAATGGGTTAGGTGGTAATTATTTTGCATTAGATGCTGCCTGTGCTTCTTCATGTTATAGCGTCAAGTTAGCCTGTGATTATTTACAAACAGGAAAAGCAAATATGATGTTAGCAGGGGCGGTTTCTGCGGCAGATTCATTATTTGTTAATATGGGGTTTTCAATTTTCCAAGCTTTTCCTGAAAATAACCGCCATGCGCCTTTTGATAAAGACTCACAAGGTCTCTTTGCTGGACAGGGGGCAGGCATGATGGTGTTAAAGCGACATAGTGATGCCATTCGTGATGGAGACCATGTTTATGCAGTGATTAAAGGAGGCGCATTAACCAATGATGGAAAGGGGGAATTTGTATTAAGTCCTAATAGTAAAGGTCAGGTATTAGCTTACCAAGAAGCTTATAATGATGCTCAAATTGATCCACAACATATTGATTATATTGAATGCCATGCAACAGGTACCCCTAAAGGTGACAAAGTCGAATTAAGTTCTATGGAGCAATTTTTTAGTCAATATGACCACAAACCATTGTTAGGATCTGCAAAATCTAACCTTGGACATTTATTAACTGCCGCAGGTATGCCGGCGATGACTAAAGCAATTTATGCTTTAAATAACAAAGTTATTCCTGCCACCATTAACGTTGATAATGTGATTACTACTGAGCAAGCTTATTTTTCAGGAAAGCAAATACCAACTCACAATATACCTTGGCCTGAAAGCGCTCATCAAAATACAGCGGGTGTGAGTGTATTTGGTTTTGGTGGTAGTAATGCGCATATTGTTTTACAAGCAGGTGATACGCCTGAAAGTATTAATAATAAAACCTTGAATCACGTTGATGGGCTTTCTATTATTGGCATGGATTGTCATTTTGGCTCAGTAGATAACTTGTTAGATTATCAAACCCTATTAAATACCAATAAAAATGCCTTTAAAATATTACCTAAGCAACGATGGCAGGGCATAGAGCAACACAAAAGTGTACTTAATAAAGTCGGGTTAAATAAAGCCCCTTTGGGCAACTATGTTAGTGAGTTTGACATTGATTTTTTACGTTTCAAAATTCCACCTAATGATCAAGATAGTTTAATCCCGCAACAATTATTGATGATGAAAGTGGCCGATAATGCTCTTAAAGATGCAAATTTAAAGCCGGGTGCTAATGTTGCTGTATTGGTTGCTATGGGGTTAGAGTTAGACTTACATCAATATCGTGGTCGTGTAAATTTACAAAGCCAAATTCAACAAAGTTTACTACAGCAAGGTATTGAACTTAATCAGCAGCAACTAGCTGAACTGATTAAGATCAGCAAACAAAGTATTAATGAACCTGCTCAGTTAAACCAATATACCAGTTTTATTGGCAATATTATGGCATCTAGAATTTCAGCGTTATGGGACTTTAGTGGGCCTGCATTTACGGTTTCAAGCGAAGAAAACTCCGTTTATAAATGTATTGATATTGCGGATAATTTATTACAAACAACAGATGTTGAAGCCGTGGTTATTGCCGCTGTTGATCTCGCGGGTAGTTTTGAAAATATAAGTTTAAGACAACACTTTAATCCAGTTTCTGAGAATGCAACGGTTGCTTCAGTAGCGACACAGCAAAAGCAATGGTTAGTAGGTGAAGGTGCTGGAGCGATTGTTGTTAAAGCTAATGATAAAACCAAGCAAACTCTTCTAAGTGCTAATATTTACGCGAATATTGAAGCTTGTTTGTTTACTGCGAATAAAAATGAAGCTGATAATGCACAACTTATTACACGTACATTAAATAAAGCGGGTATCAGCGCAGAGCAAGTCTCTCAAGTGGAAGCTTTTGCAGCGGGTGATCAAGAGCAGCTAGATAATGAATCTTTAGCACTTGCTCATTTTTATAAAAATGCACATATTGTGTCATCAAAACAAACTGTCGGCCATTGTTATAATGCTTCCGGTATGGTCAGTTTGATAGCCAGCATATTAGCCATTAAAACTAAAAACAAAGAAACACCAAACTTCGTTGCTATTAATGGATTAGGTATGGACAACAGTATTGCCCATCTTATTCTTTCGAACATAGATGCAACTAAGCCTATTAGTGTGAAATCAACAACAGTCACTAAACCAAGTTTAATTAAAACGGTCACTTTAGGTGGCAAATCGATATTTGATTCGATTTGCCATGAACAACAAAACCCATTGATCAAGCAAATCCAACAAAAATTTAGTGAACAATTTGATGTTAACAAAACCATTAATTTAAATACTTCTAATGTTGAAACAATGACTGATAAAATGCCAATGAATTCAAGTAATAAAAATACTCTAAACGCTACCAGTAGTCCAAAAAGTGAAGCGTCAATACAACACTATGCAGAGACTTTCCCCACAGCCGTTTTCACTAATGTTAGTCATCAAATTAAGCAGCAAAGTCAAACTCATCAAGCTTTTTTACGCGCGCGATTTATGGCAGAGAAGCAAATATCAACGCTCATTAAATTACAAGCTCAAGTCTGCGCTGACGATCTAGTTACACCATTTTTGAGATCAGATACTGTCCTTGCTAATCAGATAAAAACGGTAACGGCAGTATCACCGAAGCAAGCAATTGCAACTGAATCGAAAAATGAATTAGGTGCAATTACGATAAAAGGACAAAGTGGTTATCAATACCCTGATTTACAGTTAATTGAACAATACAATAAACCATCAAAAGTTATTTTTGATACGCAGCAACTGATTGAATTTGCTGAAGGGGATATTGGTAAGGTCTTTGGTGAAGAATATAGCGTGATAGATAACTATAAGCGCCGAGTTCGTTTACCAACAACAGATTATTTATTAGTAAGCCGTGTTACCGAACTTGATGCCATAACCCATCAATATAAAAAAGCATCGATGTTTACCGAATATGATATTCCTTTAGATGCACCTTTTTTGATTGATGGTCAGATACCTTGGTCAGTCTCTGTTGAATCGGGGCAATGCGACCTTATGCTGATTTCTTATATTGGCATTGATTTCCAAAACAAAGGCGAGCGAGTTTACCGATTATTAGATTGTGAATTAACTTTTTTAGAAGAGATGGCTTTTGGTGGTCAAACCTTACGTTATGAAATACATATTGATTCTTATGCTAAAAATGGTGAGCAGTTACTGTTTTTCTTCCATTATGATTGTTATGTTGGTGAGAAAAAAGTACTGATCATGCGTAATGGTTGTGCAGGGTTCTTTACCGATGAAGAGTTAGCCGATGGTAAAGGAGTGATTCATACAGCTGCCGATAAAGCACAGTTAAATGCAGCTAAGAAATCATTTTTCAGTCCATTAATTAACAATACTAAAGCGCAATATAACTACCAAGATATGTTGAAATTAGTACACGGTGATATCAAAGGCTGCTTCGGTGAGGCTTATGATCAACAAGGGCGTAATCCTTCATTGAAGTTTTCTTCTGAGAAATTTTTAATGATTGAGAGAATTACCAAGATTGATAAAAATGGCGGTCATTGGGGATTAGGTTTAATAGAAGGGCAAAAACAATTAGCACCAGAACATTGGTATTTCCCATGTCACTTTAAAGATGATCAAGTCATGGCGGGCTCATTAATGTCTGAAGGCTGTGGTCAGATGGCGATGTTCTTTATGTTGTGGTTAGGCATGAATGGTCAAGTTAATAATGCGCGTTTTCAACCAATGCCCGGCGAAGCGCAAACCGTACGTTGTCGAGGACAAGTTAGACCGCAGACTAATACCTTAACTTACCGTATGGAAGTGACTGATATTGGTATGTCACCTCGACCTTTCATTAAAGCCAATATTGATATTATTCTTGATGGTAAGGTGGTTGTTGACTTTAAAAATCTCTGTATGGAAATTAAAGAGCAAGATCAAAATAGTCCATTTCCGGTTAGTTTACCGAATAACGTCATGCCAGTGAGTGTACCAGCAACAAATAAATCTAAAGACATGGAAAATATTTTGCCACTTAGTGGCGCTACTGTAGATTTGGAATTGACCGATGAACGTGGTATTAAGCCTTTTTTACATGCGCAGCGCCCTTTAATGCGTGTTGAGTCCGACTTAAACGCCGTTACTAACAAAGGTGTTGTGCCAATAAAACACTGCCAAGCACCATTTATTCAAGGGCAAAATAGACAGCCTGATAGTGTGCCTTTTACACCATGGCATCTATTTGAGTTTGCTACGGGTGATATTAGCAATTGTTTTGGAAAAGGATTTGATGTTTACAAAGGTAGAACACCGCCAAGAACACCCTGTGGTGACTTGCAAGTAGTAACACAAGTGATAGATGTGCAAGGTGAGCGTATGGACTTTAAAACGCCATCTAGCTGCGTTGCTGAGTATGTTGTACCTGAAGATGCATGGTACTTTACTAAAAACACTCATCAAGATTGGATGCCTTATTCATTGTTAATGGAAATTGCATTACAACCTAATGGTTTTATATCCGCTTACATGGGCACGACGTTAAAATATCCTGACAAAGATTTGTATTTCCGTAATTTAGATGGTCATGGTGAATTAATTAAAAATATTGATTTAGGTGGCAAAACCATTGTTAATAAATCTGTTTTATTATCAACCAGTATGGCTGGTGGAGCGATCATTCAAAGCTTCAGTTTTGATTTAAGTGTGGATGGTGAAACTATCTATCGCGGTGGTGCAGTGTTTGGTTACTTTAGTGCTGATTCATTAACCAATCAACTTGGTATTGATAATGGCCAAGTAACTCAACCTTGGTTTGTTAACCATAAAACCGCGCAAGCAAACATTATAAAAATTGATTTAACTGATCCGACGCTTAGCTTATTTGCATTAGACCCTCACAAACCAGCTTACCGATTAGCAGGTGGACAACTTAATTTTGTTGATACCGTGAGTATTGTTGAAGGTGGCGGCGACCATCAGCTCGCTTATATTTATGGCGAACGAACTATTGATGCAAGTGATTGGTTTTTCCGTTACCATTTTCACCAAGACCCGGTTATGCCTGGCTCATTAGGTGTTGAGGCTATTATTGAGCTATTACAATGTTATGCCCTTGTTAATGATTTAGGGAAACAATTTAAAAACCCACGTTTTATCGCGCCAACAACAAAAGTGGCGTGGAAATATCGTGGACAAATCACACCTTTAAATAAACAGATGAGTTTAGATATTCACCTTACAGATATTATAAAAACTGACTCAGAAGTACGCTTGGTAGGTGATGCTAATCTATCTAAAGATGGCTTACGTATTTATCAAGTTAAAGATATTAGCCTGAGTATTGTTGAAGCTTAAAGAGAAAAATAATGACACAAGCAGCAAATAAAGCAGCATTGATTAGTATTAACAAAGCAAATGTAGATTGGAATTGGTCTGTTAAAAAATCGATCTTAAAAAAAGATGCGCTAAGTTTTAAAAAAGCATTACTAGCGATAGATAGACCACTCTACCTTGCTCAGTTAGAAGGCCAGATTGCACTTAGTCATGAGCTTGTTAACGTAAATCATAATGCACAGAATGAAACCGCTGTATTAGCCTTTGCTCAAGCCATTACAGCGGAAGAACTAGGGTGTGAGCAGTTTAAAAAAGCACATGCGGTTAAATATGCTTATCACGGTGGTGCAATGGCTAATGGTATTGCTTCTGTAGAACTTGTTATTGCTTTAGGGCAAGCTGGTTTTTTATGCTCTTTTGGCGCAGCGGGTTTAATTCCGGATGTGATTGAAGCGTCAATTAAACGAATTCAAGCAGCATTACCTAATGGTCCTTTTGCCGTAAACCTTATACATGCACCAAGCGAAGAAGCATTAGAGTCAGGTGCCGTTGAACGATTCTTAAAATTAGGGGTGGAGACTGTTGAAGCATCTGCCTTTTTAAAATTAACAGAGCATATTGTATATTATCGTGTTGCAGGGCTGTCACAGAATACAGACGGCAGTGTTAATATCAAAAATAAAGTGATCGCTAAAATCTCTCGCACAGAAGTTGCAGAAAGATTTATGTCACCTGCACCACAAAATCTGTTAGATAAGTTATTAGCGGCAGGAAAAATAACAGCACTGCAAGCTGAACTGGCTCTAAAAGTACCAATGGCAGACGATATTACTGCAGAAGCTGATTCTGGTGGGCATACTGATAACCGTCCATTTTTAACACTGTTACCGACGATTATTAAACAACGTGATCAAATTCAAGCTAAATATAACTATGTGGTACCACTGCGTGTTGGAGCCGGTGGGGGTATTGGAACGCCTGAATCGACACTAGCTGCTTATAACATGGGCGCTGCCTATGTTGTATTAGGATCAGTTAACCAAGCCTGCGTAGAAGCAGGGGCATCGCAGCATACCAGGAAATTATTAGCTAGCGTTGAAATGGCCGATGTGACCATGGCACCTGCAGCAGATATGTTTGAAATGGGTGTTAAATTACAAGTGGTTAAACGTGGTTCAATGTTTGCGATGCGCGCTAATAAACTTTATGAGCTATACAGTAATTACCCAAGTATTGAAGCTATCCCAGCGCAGGAGCGTGAAAAAATAGAGAAGCAGATATTCCGTCAAAATTTAGATCAAGTTTGGGATATTACTAAAGCATTCTTCCATGAACGTGATCCTGAAATGTTAGCCAGAGCTATAAACGATCCAAAACGTAAAATGGCACTGATATTTCGTTGGTACTTAGGTTTGTCTTCACGTTGGTCAAACATTGGTGAGAAAGGCCGTGAAATGGATTATCAGATTTGGGCGGGCCCAAGTTTAGGCGCGTTTAATAGTTGGGTAAAAGAATCTTACTTAGCTGATTATGAACAACGTAAAGCGGTGGATATTGCATTACATTTATTAACCGGGGCGGCGTATTTAGCACGGATCAATCAACTTAAATATCAAGGTGTTTCAGTGCATAGTAGTTTATTAAACTATCATCCTGAACATGCCTTTGTAAGCGCTTAAATACAATGATTAAAACGTTATAAAACGCTCATACAAAACATTATTACAAAACACTAATAAAGCATTAATAAGGTACTAAATGACTGTTAAAAAACAAAACAATCCATTATATGGTTTAAAACTTGAAGTTTTACTCACTGAAATCTCTGAGCACTATACATGGCCAGGTTTAAGTGAGGCACTGTGTATTGATCGTTTCAACTTTCATACGGGAATGAAATCGACTTCTAAGTTCTTACGTAATAACCAATGGGCACGTGAAAAAGTAGAAGTGTTTTATTTATATGAATTTAAAGCCTACCCGTATCCAGAACCAAAACAGTTAGCTAAACCCCCTAGAGATCGAAATATTCCTGAAGATCAATTACCAGGCTCGCCAGAGCCTATTACAGACGCATTGATCGATCGTGTTGATATTGCCTGTAAATATCGCGTTTATGACAAAATAAGCACGATTAAAGAGGAGCCAGCTTATGACCCGAGTAACCCGTGGGGTGTAAAGTAAAACGCTTTAGTGTTTGATTAAGCTCTTTTATATTAATCAGAAACAATGATTACACTTATTACTTGAATTCAAGCTTGAATTTAAAATATGATTTAAATAGATTGTCTACAGAAATAGGAATAGAGCATGCTTGCTTGTGAAATTAAGTTTTTTTCAGAACTTTCAGCTTTACGTTTGTATCAAGTATTAAAACTACGGCAGGATGTATTTATATTAGAGCAAGGTTGTTTATATGCTGATGCCGATGATTTAGACCAAAAAGCAATTCACATTTTATTAATTTCTGAAGAAGAAGATGATTTATTCGCTTATTGCAGAATTTTACCCGCTGAGCTAGTTTACCCTGAAGTTGCTATTGGTCGAGTTGTGGTTTCTAAAGCTGCACGTGATCAAGGGTTTGCTAAAAAATTAATGCAAAAATCAATTAGATTTGTTGAACAGGAAATGCAAGCACCGGCGATTAAAATTTCAGCGCAATCACATTTACAAGCCTTTTATCAATCACTTGGTTTTTGTGTCGCTTCTAAACCCTTTGATGAAGATGGCATTGAGCATATAGAGATGATTTTACACAATAAAAATATCATTTAAAGCAGGTTACACTTATTTGCAATCGCCTGATATAATGCACTTTGAAAGATTAATTAATTGATCGAAATACCGATTTATCCTTAGGAATACAAATACAAATGTCTGTTGAATTACAACAAAATAACCCACTTCATGGTTTAAAGACTGAAACTTTATTGACTGAATTAGTCGAGCATTATGGCTGGAAAATATTATTTGCTGCGACACGTTTTAAGTGTTTTGATATCAACCCAACTATCAAAGGTAGTTTAAAGTTTTTACAAAAAACCGAGTGGGCTCGTTTAAAGTTAGAGAGTTTTTATTTATATCGTTTCAAACGTATGCCTAAACCTAACGAAGTTGAATTTCATTTAGACCCAAGGGAGCGTGGTTTTGAACATGGTATTTTGCCATTGTCTCCTATGAAGTTAACTATTGAGTCGATAGAGTTGTCTCAAGCTAAATCTGCCTCTGCTTTCCAAGAACGTGAAAATGAAAAACGTCATACTCGCCACCGTAATTCTGAGCAGCGTGCTCATGGAAGTAAACACCCGATGCGTGATAATAAAGTTAATACTAATAGCAGTAAATCAGATAAAGAAGAGCCTAAATACGATCCGAGTAATCCATGGAATACTTAGGTAAATAGAGCGTTATTAAAGCTTAAATAAAAAGGCCGCTAATATTATTAGCGGCCTTTTTATTTCTCTTAAATCAGCGGAATAGTAGTCATTCTACTGGTTATTGATTCAATTTTCGTTTAAGCAGTAAAATCTGTTTAATTAACTGTGATTTTTGTAATTTTGCTAGTTCAGTAACGTGTAAGTTATTACTGATCATTGATTCAATTTCATCTTCATCATTTGCTATTTTTGAGTTTGTATTAGTCTCAGATAATTGTTGAAGAAGTTGTTGGTTTTCACGTTTTAAATTTTCTATTTTTTGTTGTAACTTAGTCGGTTCACTAACGGAATTTTTTCCGGCAAAAATAAGTGACTCTAAGGTTTGGTTGAGAGGGGCGTTTTTGGCAACTTTTTTAAGTTGCTCACCTGCTTTTATAGAAAGGTTAAAAGTATATAGCTTTTTGCCGTTATCACTATCTCTTGACTTTTTACTACGCCAAGCTTTAAACATTTTATTACGTAACTCTCGACCTTCAGCCGTCGTTTCGAGTAATTGACAAAGTTGCATGAATTGAGCTTCATTGAGGTTATTTACATCTAAGCTAACTTCGTTAGTTAAAGTCAGTAATAGTGCTGTTTTTGGCAGTAAGTAATTTTTAACCCATTGGCTATTTAAATCATTCCATGTAAAGCTAGCTGGGGTCTCAATGCTGATCATATGGATTTCCTTGTCTCAAATTCACTTTAAAAGTGAAACTGTCATTACTAAATAATGTACCGTAATTGCTAATGTTTAACATCTTAATGTTAAGTTATGCACCTTGCTGTATCGATGTTGGTATCACTAAGTGTTGATGCTTTAGGTATAATCTTTACTTATTGTATTGTAAGTGGCACTAACTGTGGCCACTTAATAATGAGATGTATTATTTAGTTTCGTTATTAATAAGCCAGATTTTAAATTGTTTTTTCTGCTCTACATTTGCTGCTTTATATTCTTCAATAAGGCTATTTGTTGTTACTTTTTTAACCGAACCAGAAGTGAGATCAATATTGTTTTGTTGATTTGATTCAGCGATTAAACCTTCGATATCACTGTATGGCAAAAATCCTTCGCCTTTTAATTCAGTTGCTTTTTCAACAGTATATTTACCTTGATCGTTTGTTACATACCAGGTTAAACCCGCTTTCATCATTTGCTCTGCGTGCACTGTACTATAAAATTTATCCATTGATATAGTTGTTTTACCATCAACGTTAATGGTTAAAAGGTAAGGTCTACTTTCTATTAAACGCTCATTATTGAATGAGCGACTATACCTTACTGCTAATTGTTGTTTTCCATCTTTTGCTTCAAGTTTTTGACTTCCAATAAATGCGCTTTTAACTTTGTTACCATTTAAAGCTAAAACCTGAATATCGTTACCGGTAATTATTTCGCCAGAAAAAGCAAGTGGGCTAATAGCAAGTGTTAACAACAGTCCTGAGAATTTCATATATTTTCCTAATTAAGAGAGACTAAATAAAACAGTTAAAAAATACCATCAATATGACAGATTCTTAAACCCTTTGGTATATCAAGGTGTGATCTATCGCTATAAAATGGTAATAATGATTATTGCAAGCATAAAGATTGATCGTTATTAGTTTAAATGACAATTTTTAAGATACGTTATAGCGAAAATATTAACTGAATATTATGACAGCTAGCTTAATATAAGTGATTATTTTATCTAATTTTTTAAAATTAAAACTTAGATTCAAGAAATTAAAGGTATTGTGTAAATTGATTTATCCTGTGCAGACAATATCTTATAATTAATGCATTTGGCATAACAAAATTACCACTGTGAAAAAATATTAAGGTATTGAATATTATG
>TARA_R110001583_G_scaffold20974_5_pt1 | contig 15528 bp, 10 predicted proteins | sample TARA_R110001583 | Tara Oceans TARA_R110001583 (sample SAMEA4398432) | marine metagenome | biome: Polar Biome; feature: [MES] marine water layer (ENVO:01000295) within the mesopelagic zone...; material: water (ENVO:00002006), including particulate matter (ENVO:01000060) such as...... | reverse complement strand
TATCAGGGTTCAGGTCGCTGGCTATAACGAGGATACGACTAACGACGCTACAATGACTTTGCTCGCTGCTGGCCGACTTGTGGGTTGCGACACGGCTGGTTTGACGCAGGAATTGACCGCTGCAAGCATTAGCTCTAGGGCGTTTGCTATCTGTGTTACTGCTTTTGGTACCACCACCAATGGTGCGATCATGATCTTCGATCACGGTTTCTACGGTTGATATAAGAATCGCTACCGGGCCTCGGTCCACTCTCGGCTGCTGGGGTATACTTACTTCAGCAGCCGTTTCCTTTTAGGGGTCAACAATGAATCTCAAAGAGCTTGTGCAGGAAGTCAATTCTGCTCTCGATTACAACCCCGATATCAAGGCCTATACGGACCAAGTCATACGGGTCATTAACCGCCACTACCTGCAGGTCTCGGGTCAGTACCCCTGGAAGTTTCTGCAGAAGACCGAAGACATCATTCTTCGCCCCGATGTCGCTGGTTCTGCAGACAACAGACTCCAAGTTTTTGTTGGCTCTCGGGCTACTGATGGAGATCGTGGGCCAGCAGACGTTTCACGCAGACTTAAGTTTAAGGGTGACTCAGGGGCCGCTGTAACCACAGAAATGGAAGGCCAGCATCTGGTATTAGATCTTGAGAGCCGTGAAAATGCGGCTGGATCTACGCCATCGTCTAGTGACTATAAAGAGGTCTACGATGGCGCTGGAGGCTTTGGCCAAGACTTTCTTATCACTAGGGCGGTGATTGGCAGAAGAGACCCAGACAATGTTGAAACAGCTAAAAACTATTTAAGCTCTGAGGTCGAGTTTGGAGACATTGCCCCCGGCGGTGTCGGTGGTACTGGTGGTAGCCACACACATAAAAGTGTTCACACCGTTTCTTCTGGCAAAATAAACCCTTCTCCATACTATTTTGATACAGCCAACTCTTATGTCGTTATTGAATCAGAGATGTCTGATGCTTTGTTTGCTGCAGTTAACGATGCAGACGTTGCTGCTGGAACACGGTCTGTAGACGATAAAACCATCACTACAGAATGGAAGATCGAGTTCAGGCGGTTCCCTCTACCAAAAGACTGCGCAGAGGTTCTGTCTTTGATGGACAGAGGAGAGACCGTTCCTGCTCACAGCAACGTTGAGGGCGTAAAAACTACGACTAAGAAAACGTCTCCAGACAAGGGCCGGTTGGTTTATTTAGACTCCAAAAAGGAAGAATATCTATTCTTGGATAGAGATTCATCTGGCGACCCTGTTGTGGCCGTTGAAGATGAGTGGATGCATCTTGAAGCACCTTCTGCTGCTCCGCTGCTTGAAATAGATGCTGATATTAAAGGTATGTTTGTTACGGGCGCTAAATATCAATACTGCTACACGTTCTTGTATGCTGGCGGAGAGTCCCCGCCGTCTCCAGTTGCAGAGATAGGTGGGGCTGCCGGATCAGCAATCAGAGTCTATGGGCTCGAAGACACGTCATCTTCTTTTGGTAAAGACGGTGAAACGGGAAGAATCAAGAGGCTTTACCGAAGACTCGTCCCAGACCCAAAAAGAAGACTTGGCGCAAACTCTCATACAAGCAATGGCCCCTGGCTACACGTTACTGACTTGACCGAGGTTGGCGGAACCAGCGTTGTAGAAAGCAGTGAATTCGGCAAAGACAGCTACACTGCAACGGTTGATAACGACGATAAAGAGCATAACTTTTGGGATCAAGGAAACACAAAGGGCAACTACGGCACTTATGAGGATGGGACGTATAAGCTTGCTGCGATGACTGGAGCCCCACAAAGCCAAGACATCGTAACTAAATTTACATACCACGGTGGCGACAAGTACAAACTCATACGGCTTGATGAGCACGGCCCGAGGCAGTGGATTCGAGTTTACCGGCCACCTTCTGCTGATATGAAGATTCAGGTTCGATATCTCGCTAAGCCAAGAAGAATGGTTAGCGATAACGACTACCCAAACTGGCCTACCCAGTATCATCACTTGCTTGTTTACTTGTCTCTATCAGACATTTGCATGCAACACGGAATGACCACACAGTCACAATTGTATGAACGCAAGGCTCGACAGCTTCTTGATCGGATGAGGCAAAAGTATTTGTCTTCTCCTGCTAGGCAATATATTCGTCGTGGTTTTGATGTGAAACTCTCTTCTGGCGAGCGCTGGGGAACACCAACTAAGGTTTAGGGCTCGTCATGAACAGTACGACTTTTAATGTATTTAGACTTCGCGGAATGGACGAGCGGTGGGTCGCTGAGGTAAATAGCGCGTCCCTTATTGTAGACATGACTTGGAGTGGTAAAGACTCCTGGAAGGACTCTGGTGGATATAATCAAGTTTGGAAGTCTACATATGAGTATGAGGTAACCGAAGAATATACCCCGCCAGCTGATATAGAAGATTCAGAAGATGATCCAGATGAAAACGACACTGATATCCCGCCCGTAATGGGTGGCGATCAACCGTCTGACGAGAAAGAAGACGAGAAAGAAGACGAGAAAGAAGACGAGAAAGAAACCGAAGAAGAGAAAGAGGACGAGGCTACAACAACTACAACTACAACAGGAAAAGTGAAAGAAAACTACTTTCACTATCCAATCCATTCCTTACATTGGTTTTCACAGCACAACGGTGCTCGTCAATGGATGCTTTGGGAGGCCCAAACGACTAGGGGCAACCTTCAAAGTGGCTCAAGGCTAAAGCTAAAGGTCTTTGATGGAACACTTGTAAACAGCACTGACTACGATTCTGCTACAGGCCAAGTTCCGTGGAGAACTCTTAAAACATTTGCTCCTTCAAAGTATCCTACTGGTGACGAAAGTATCCCGCTAGAATTTATAGATAATCGAGTTGGTGTTGAGGTTGGCATTACAACCCAATCTGAATCGTGGGGCGGTAGGCTTTACTTAGTAAATGGATATAATTCTCCAGTAGTTTTTAATGGAGAATACGTAGAAATTGCAGGGTTTGCGACATCGCCTCCTCCACCAACATCAAGCGCAGCATCTTGGTCAGATGGAAACACTAGAATCCTTGGCCAAGGCTGGCCGGACTCGGATAAAGCAAGATCTAAGTATGGTCGATGGAGAGAGCTTAGCTATTCAGGTATGGGCCCACGCGGCTACTCTGAGTATGCTGCAGGATCGTATAGAGCACATAAACTTGAAGGGGAACAAGCCGGGATCTATGGCGATGACAGGCCTGAGGGCAATTTCAAAAAAATGTGGTCTGATCTCCGCAATATGGAGCAGCACGACAACAGAAAAGTAGGCTGGCATTATCGAGTCACGTATCTAAACGAGCGCGGCCAAGAGTCTATGCCTTCGGATCCAAGCAACTTAACTGTTACTGAAAATGGAAGCGGAAACAAAGCCAGTGCTGAGCACGGAAGGTGCATGGTGTCTGTGGATATTCCGATTGGACCGCCAGAGTGTGTTGCTAGAAAAATATACAGAACACGGCAACTGTTTAATTCATCAGGAGACGCTATAGAAAGAGGCGCGTCAGCCGTATACTATTTCTTGGCTGAAATCCAAGACAACATGACAACAACGTATGTTGATCACCATCCAGACAGCGCCCTGGGCTCAGTGTTGAACGACAGTGAGCTTGGAAACTATCCAGTTGGAACAAAGTTCCTTTCTACATTTAAGAATACAATGTTTGCTGCTGGTTCTGCAGACAACACTATTCACTACTCTGCTGCACTTTTTCCAGAAGTGTTTCCAGCAAAGAATGAGATTCATGTTGGAGATGACGATGGTGGAGAAATCACAGGTATCAGATCCACAAAGAACTCTCTGATTATCTTTAAGACGAGAGGCATTTACCTAATCAAGGGTGATCCGTCTACTGGCTTTTTTGCTCACACCTTGAACAAAGATGTTGGCTGCGTTGCTCCATCGTCTTTGAGAGAAATACCAGGACTTGGTCTGGCGTTTCTTTCTGAAAAGGGAATAATGCTTCTCGAGGGTGCTCTTGAGAACACAGGCACAATTACTGGTGTTGTCGACTTGTCCACGACTATTCCAAATCAAATTGAAAGAATCACCAAATCAACATCTATTAACGCTGTTGGCATTGTGTACCTGAAAGACAAGGAGTACTGGCTTTCTGTTCCAATGGATGGATCACGAAAAAATACACGGACCCTTATCTACCATTATGAAATTGGCGCCTGGAGCATCAGGGACAACCTCCCCATTAGGTGTGCAGTAACGACAAGAGATCATAGAGGGTATCTATATTTCGGAAGCAATGTTAACGAAGATGATCAAGACTTATATTCAAATTCATATGCTAGAACGGGGCTATGCGTTTACTCAAGAGGCTTCAAAAATAAGTCCGGTATAAAGCTTACTCCGACCTATAAAACCAACCATATCCCGTTCGGAAACTATTTTGCTACTGTTCAGCCATGCCATGTGATGGCGTACTGCGTTGGAATGGGTGATAACGATATTCAGATTAACTATGAAGTCAATAGATCACACAACCCTATAAGGGCTGTTTCTCAAGGGGCTGACCAGCAAGACCCTAACGAGCGTTTCCCGGTTTATGGTGAGGCAATTTGGGGTGAAGACTCTTGGGCTATACATCGGCCAACGGTTGTTAGGTTTGATGTCGGCACAGCGTCTCATGGTCCGTGTAGAGAACTTCAAGTTACGTTCACTTCAGAGAAGAGAAGAATGGAGATTATTGGTTATGATCTAGAAACAAAGGTTGGAGAGCAGCGCAAGATTAAAGCGCTTAATGAGGCTCTTTCACCGGATCGGAGATAACGATGTGTGCATGGAAGTATCCCCAAGAATGGTTTGAGGACGGAGACATTATCGAGCCGTCTGACTTTAGGCTAAACCAGCAAGAATATCTTGGCGAGGTCAACGGAAACTTAGACAACGACAACTTCTACAAGAAGATGTTTGAACGAGACAACTTTATTCAGCACTCTTTTAATAAAGTTCATTACTCTGGGGTGATTAAAAACGAACTTCCAGAGGGCTATTTTGATCCTGACTCTCCCTACCATGCGGGCGGCGAGAGCGATGAATATAGACCCAAAGACACCGTTGGGGAGGGCATGTTGTTCGACATGAGAAATGGTGGGTGGATGTCCAAGAGTACTGAAGAATGGAACCCACTAACTTCAAAAAGATACCTATACCCAACGTATAGGCCATCTGTAATGCCAAGGGTTACATTTAATGCTGAAGAAGACGGCATGATCCTTGTCGATCTGACGTGTAATCATGAGTGGCTTGCACCACATGAAGAAATGATTTTAGGGGAGTACACCGAAGGATCTTCCATGGTGGACTACGGATTGTATCGCCCAAAAGGAGCAAGGTTCCAATTCTTAAACGCCTATGTTCAGTGCATAATATATCGAGTAGTTTGTAACGGATTCACAGTTTGTCAAACTGGTCCAATAGGTTGTGAATATGCTAGTCAGCCTGTTTATTTATGTGGCGCATTGCCTATCAGTTCAGGAGAAAACGTCGTCCAGGTTGAGGTTCGCTTTGTCTGGTATTCTCCAGGGACGGATAAAATGCTGGATGGCTCATCCAGAAATCCTACAGTAACAATAGTCGAGGGTGAGGATCCTGCTATTCTTACGAGAACTTGTGCTGTTGATGGTTTATTGATCGTTAATCATAGGAAGAGATAACATGCCAATTATTACACCTAAAGTATTTGTAGAAGGCGATAAAACTAATCCTAGCGATATAGATTCAATCGATGAATCTTGGGATGCCGCCAGGGGTAACCTTGATTCATCAAATATTAGGGAAGAGGGCGTAGACAGAAGAGTAATCAAAAGCGCTACTTGGGCTGAGTCGTTTGAGAAAGCGGGCCCTTCATATTTTTATTCTAATGGGCAGGCTGACTTAGATCTTCCATACCATAAAGAAACTGGACCCGATGGCATGCGTGTCTTTGACCCCTATGCGTCTCCAGAATACCGTCCGTATCCAGGCGCTGAAATATCATTTAGTAAACCACACGGAGGCATGGACGAAGGCGCTGGAACTCCAAAAATAAGATGTTCATGGGAAGTAAATAAAACTGCAGCAATTATTGTTCGTTGTAGTTTTCGCCTCACTTGGCATTGTTCTGAAATTGGCGACGACAGGACTTTAAGTGAGGACTTTGTAGAGTATCCCGAGACTTGGGCTGAATACTACGGCAAACCGGGCGACCCTCCTCTTCCATACCCAGTACGGACGATTGCGCGATCACCAATCGAACTATTCCTTACACGCAAAGAGTTTACTAAAGACGTTGATGACGGGTCTATTGGAACGGCTCCAGGTATTCTTTATTCAACTAAAAGTGTTACTCCTTTTCACGAAGAGATACTTTATAAGGGTAATGACGACGCAATTAAACCTATAGCAAGAGTTCAATTGGGTAGGCTTTTTGCCACTTGGGGTGGAGCTTTAGGCTACCCAGACGCAGTCACAAACTATGACGGCGATTTAAGATCTAACGTCAATGTTCCCATCACTTTAATTGATGTCATCACTCCAGAAAATATTTGGAATAATGACATCAATCTCAAAAAGCATTTTGAAGATGGGTCTAATGATATTTTCGATTTTGAATGGGAACTAAGATATAACCATACCGCCTATATGGGACATAGGGCACTATTTGATCGTATACCCAGACCTTGGGAAATCCTCAACAAATTGCGTGGCGCTGAACTTCACGACATCAATTTTTACACTCAAAAGTTTAATAGGTAGTTTCATGGTAATAACTGATGATGGTTTTGATTGGACTGATGTTTCTGCTTCAAGTACCATAGAGGCTTCTGTTTTGAGGAACCGCTTAGCTAAGGTTCAGAAGTATATTAATTATGATGTTGATCATGCGTTTGATTTTAATTTTGAAGATGGAAATCTTCTAGAAACAAAAAATATTTTTAAGCCTGACTTATATGGATCTCCATCACCAAGAATGGAGGGTGTTAGCAGTCAGGTTCATTTTAGAAGAGTAGAGAACGATTACACAAAAGGGGCATACTTTTCTTCCGCAACTGTTGGTGATCGATATGTTGCTGTTCCTGGATTGTGTACAAGAATTAAAATGTCTGAACCAGGCATGGTTCACTATAGATCTTCTTTTTATGGATTTGAGATCGGTGGGGCAGCAAGAGCGAAAGCTGAATGGAGCTTAAAACCTACGTCAGGCACTTTGATGGGATTCCCACTTGGGCTTGACGACATTCACACTCAAGTCGAATTCGGCTTGGAATATACAAATGCTGCGAAACTAAAGTTATTTGTAAATGGCCGGGGGCAAGATAGCACTGAAAAGCGAATAAAAACATCCGCAGTTAAAGCCTTAGACCAAAAAGCACGCAACTGTCATGGTGGTCATATTTTTCAATGTATGATTTCAAGACATCAGCATAGCGTAGTTTGGGCGGGCTATTTGCCAGCTGGCATTCACGACATTGGGATATGCATTAGACCGAGCGCCCATCGTGTCTTGCCGATGATGGGTTTGGCTCATAGCGAAGCGTCATCGAGTAAAACTCCAGAGTTTTATCAACATAAACACATATATACTTTAGCCAGAACAATGGTTTGTGATGTTGTGTACGAAGATGGTGATTACCAGGTCACCTACGAGCCTGACGAGGTAGACTTGCCCGATGTGGTCCGTAGCGAGGACATCGAGCCACCCGACTCCACCACCAACACCACCGCCACCACCACATCTGCGGGCTATTAGCCTGTGTCGATTGTTTTCTGATATGTTATTGAGTGTAAACGACTAAAGGATTGATAGTTTATGGGCTACAGCCAGCAAATAGACAGTTACTCTTCTGCTGGAGCATCTAGCGGTGCTTCACAAGGGCTAACTCAGGGTGCCGGACTTGGTGCTCTAGCTGGAACAGCCATTGCTGGGCCAGTTGGAGGACTTGTTGGTGCTGTTGCTGGTGGTGCGATTGGATATTTTACCGGCCAAAGCAAGGGTCGTAAGGCGGGAAGAGCCGAAGGCCGAAGGCGAGCAGCATCTGCCTATAGAAATAAAATACTGAAAACCAAGGCCGCTGAAGACAGGGCTCAAGGAACAGCGTTGGCTCAGGCTAAAGGTGTTCAGTATAGTAACGATATGATCTTGCAAGACAGCATGAGTTCGACGCAGAACATAGGCTCTGCCGGAAAGCATGATGCATGGCATGACAAAACATTTGGCGTATAGCTTGAGGTACTGATGGTAATATCCGACAGAGATCCAATTCTTGATGCTCAAATAGCAAGTGCAATTCTTGGTGAAGAGCCTAAGTACGCTCAGCTTAAGCCAGATGAGCTTGAGGCCGTAGCCGGAAAAACACCCCCAGGGATGAAGCTTGCTTACGTTCCTTCAGACTATACGCAAGATCCGAACCTGAAAGCAATGCAGATGCAGGGGCAAAGAAATCAGGCGATCTTCGGCGGGCTTTTCTCTCTTGGCGCTGAAGGGGTCCAGTACTCTCTTGGCAGGGCAGCAGCCGCTAAGATGGAGGCAGAGGCCAAAAGCCGACTGGCTGAGGGCCCAAGGCTTCCAAGTGAAGGTCAGATGGATGCCATTGAGGCGGGGATCGTTGCGCCAGCAAAACAAGCTGCAGCAGAGGCTAGTCTGCGCGCTCAAAAGGCTCTTGCTTCTAGTGGCGGCAGAATAAGTTCTAGAGACTTGCTACAATCTGAAAAGATGGGTGTAGATGCAGTGGGCGCTGCAGCAATAACTGCTCAACTTAAAAAGGCTGATCTTGTTGAAAAAGCAGTTGATGAATTCGAAGACGATGAGGCCGCACTGCTGCACTTTATCTCTGAATCTGAGAAGAAGACGAAGTACGAGCCAATGTCTAAGTTTGTGGGAAATCTGAGCCAAGTCATGGGCGAGATCATGAAGTATGCGCCCGGTAAAGACTACATGAATGAAGTAGACTACATGCGCTCTAAGGGCGTACCAGACCATATTATTTCGCAAACTCTCGAGTCCACTAAGGGCTTGAACAAAAAGAAAAAAGCAGCAGCGCTCGGTAAGGTTATTGACTTCCATGGCCGGAAAGAAAAAACTGCAGTGGCTTCAGTAGTAGCCGCCAAGACTCGTCCATCCGTTACAATTACTGAGACTGGAACTGACTTCAAACCTGCCGATGAGTATTGGGTTGGAAAGTCGAGTGCTGATGGCAATAGTTTTCGGGCTTGGGCCCTAAAGACTTATCCAGGCCTTGGAAAGGGTACACCAAACGATAGGCTTGATTCAACCGGAAACACAACCAGTTCTGCTTTCAAGAGCGCTTGGGACCAGCACGGTGAAGAGTACCTGAAAGAACCAACGAAGTAGGGGGCTCAAATGGCAGACTTTAGAAAGCTGTTTGATGACCCCATGTTTATCAATCTGATGAGAGATGCTTTTCGCGACTATTCTCTACCTCCTGATTCTGTTGGTACATCTCAAATACAAACAAGATCTATTGATGCCAAGCACTGCAATCTGAACGGTGAGTGGAACTTCACTGGCAACGTCAATTTGCCTGGATCTGCTTTCGGGTCGTTAAGTCCATTCTTGGTTCCAGTTGAGCGTGTATTTGATAACCATATTTTGGATGAAGAACCGATAGTGGTTGTAAGCGCTGCGAAGAAGAATATTTGTATTAATCTTCCAGAGTCTCGATTCAGTGAAAACTACATCTACATCGTAAAAAGATCAGACAGTAGCGAGCAATTTACTTGTAAGCTTATGGCTTCCGCTAATGATACGATAGATGATGTTACGTCGATATCTATTCCGGCTCGCGGTTGTTTGATCTGCGTTTCTTCTGGTTTTGGTTGGCATATTCTCGCTAACTACTCGTAATAAAAGGGGTTTTTGATGGGCTATAGGGTAAAGACAGCAGTAATGTTCGACCCATCTTTTGATTCTGGGCAGTCCGCCTTCAAGGCATACTGGGCCGGACACCTTGGTCGCGCTGAGATGAACATGGCCATCTGGAAGGCTAGATTGAAGATGGCCTCACCAGATACTCGCAGGGCTATTGAAAAAGACCTGAATGATCGGATCTATAAACTGCACAAGTTGAAGACCGACATGATTACAGCCAAGCAAACGGGCAACCAAGACCTCTTGATGAAAACGATGGAGTTGATTCAGAGGGACAAAGCCTCTCAAAGAACTCTTGCTGGACAAAAGGTGAGGACTGCTGGCGGCTTGAGTGAACAACGCACAGAGCGCTTGATTCAGTTTGAAAACTCTGGGCCAACAGGCGCAGAGGCTAATATGATTGCAGCCTTACCAGAAAGGCTTTCTGGTCCACTCAGCAAATTAGATAGAAATCTTCCCGCAAATGCTTTGCTGGATAGCACCGCTATGGCATCTGCTTTTACCCAAGTTGATTCTACTTTTGAAGGCGCACTTACCGGAGCGAACACCCAACTGGAGGTTGACCGTGTTGCCGGAGACGTGATGAAACAGATCATGAGAATGAATACTGGATCGGGAGATCGTGGCAAGTTTATTAAAGGAGCCTTGCTTGAGAGGCTTGCAAGAACAATATCTACAACTACTAATGTCAAATACGACAGTGGCGCTGATATGTACTCCACTTTGACCTATAAGTACACCGATAGAGCACTTGGTCTGACTCCAGAGGAATTGAGTCCAATCATGGGGTACGGTGCTTCAGCCTTTGATCCTTCAGGATTACTTGGAGGACGGGGCGTTCCATCTTCCGCAACGTCTATTCAGTCTGCATCTACTACCATCGATAACGAGATTGCTCGTCTTAGAGATGAGTTGGCGCTTGCAAAGACTGATACTGCTGCCTCTAAGAAGGAGTTCGATTGGCTGATGCGTGGGGGGATGGGCAACATGGCGCTTCGTCCTGTTGGCTCAAAGCTTACGCCAAGCCCGATAGCCGAATATGTTCGTGGCATTGGGGATCTGTACCAGGCAGACCCAGAGTATGCGAAGAAGTTTCTGGATGCTGGCGATGTAGCTACGGCTGGTGCTCCGACCCCATTCCAAGAGCAGCTTGATGATCCCACTAAGAAGTACATGAGTGGAGTAGACTACCTTCAAAACTCGGTAAATGAGCTTAAGGAAATGTTTGGTCCAACGACGCCGTATGCGCCAGAAACAGCAAAGAAGATGGCCCGCCAAAAGCTTCTCGAGATGGCTAACGCTATTAAGTCTGTTGATGATGGAGGGTTGAGTATTGTTGATATATCAGAATTAGATCAAACGATCGATGTCAAGGTGGGTGATGAAACAATTCCAATGGCTCTTGATGTTCTTCTTGAGGAAGTAGAAAGAGATTTGTCCGATACAACTCGTACTGAAGAACAAAAACAAGAAACTGTTGATAATGCAGTTACTGCTCTAACTTCTCCAGAAGGGCAATACAGCGGGCGCTACCTTAGCAGCGAATTTCCTGACGTACCTGGATATAGAGAGAAAACAATAATCGGAATGGATCTTGGAGATAGGCTCAAGTCTGCAATTGACTCCAAGGATGCTGGGGACTCGGGCTCATACTATGGCCAAATCACCCAGTTATATAACGACATTGTGGACAGGCCTGAGAGTACTTGGGGCGGCCTTGAGCGGTCTCTTGTTAACTCTGTACAACAGAACCTACTGAATCCAGAATCAATAGATTCTGATGTGTTTGACTTTAAGATGCAAGAACTCGTTAAGCCTGAAATGCTCGAACCTGACTACGGGCGGGGCCCATTGATGGAGGAGCAAGAAAATGACTAAGGAAGAACAACGTGCAGCGTATCGAAGAGCCCGTGGTTTACCCGTAGACCCTGCAACTCAAGCTAAAGTAGAAGAAGCAGAGGACGATCGCATTGTTCAGCAAGGGTTCACTGGCGGTGGTGGTGGTGGTGGCGGAAGCGATCTTGGGGATGCTGCTGCTGGATCTAATAGGGTTCGAGATGACCTTGGGGTTACTTACTCTGCTGACAGTGGTGATCTAGACCCATTTGAAGACCTTGACTTGAGTGATCCTAAAGGAATTGCTGAAGCGCAAGCAAACGATATTGATCTGCAGGCAACTGCCCCTCCAATACCTGGCCCAGACAGAATGCCTGCAAAGAATAGAAAGGCGCAGCTGTTGACCGATGTAGACTTGAGGTCTCTTGCAGAGTCAGGCGAATACCCCACCGATTTTATGGGCGAAGATTATTACATAAACCCAAGACAGCCCACTGAGTCTGCTCTTGCGTATTCTCAAATTGAATCTCCTTATGAGCGGGAGGCATTTCTGAGAAACAGAAAAGACTATCTACTCAAGCAGCGAAAAGAAAAAGAAGCGCGTGACTATCGGCTTCAGCATCCAGCGACGGCCTATGCTGCTGGCGGTGCTGTTGGGTTGACTGGAGGCCTTATGGCCGGAGTCTCTCTTGCTGGTGGCGTTCTTGGTGCCATTGCGAAAGGTGTCGGCCCATTTGCTACATATTTAGTAGAAGCTGGAGTACCTCTCGCCAAACTCGGAGGGTCATCGTATATCATTAAAACTCTATACAATGACATTATGTCTGATTCCGGCATCACCGAAGAAGAGGCACAACAGAAAATCCAACAAGAAGTTCAGAAGCAACTACAAATCCAAAAAGATAGTGGAAGCCCAGCAGTTTCTGAAGGGACAAAAGACACTGGAACGCGAGTACGATAGAGTTGGTATTATCAATATTGAGGGTGTCGGATGGCTGAGCCAGAAAACATGGAAGACGACGCTCTTCTTCTTGAATCATTTAAGAACTTTGACTTTGGAGGCTTTGACTTTTCTGACAAGCCTGAGTTGTTCTCAACTGAATCGGCCAACGTGTTTGGCGAACTTACAGAAGAAGAAAAGGCCATTATTGGTCAGCCACTGTCTGGAGAAACTAGGCCTACTGGTACAACGTACACGGGCTATGATGTACATAAAGCCCTTATAGACATCAGTGAAGAAGTTCGTGAAGCGTTGAAGTTTGAGCCTGGAAATGCCGGTAAGAGCGAAGATGAACTCACAAAGATGTTGGACGAAAAACTGTGGGCTATTGATCAGTTTCCGCGTCACAAATCGCTTCCGATGCCCGATGCTCCTGCTGTAGACCGGTTCAGGGATTTTGTATCTAAAGAGCCTGCTTGGTTGATCGATTCTCCAAGCAAGTACATGCGTGGTATTGCTGAAGCCATCGAAACTGGAAAAAGCGATGATGAAATCGAGTCGCTGATCAAGAAAGCCCCGATGTCTCACATGCCCGATGAGTTGTTTAAGGCTCAAGGAATTTCCGGTGCGTTCCGTGGCGCTCTTGGGCCTCGCTTGGTCAAGGCATCTACTGGAAGTAAGCTTAAACTTCCAGAGATGAGGTGGGCGCAACGCAGAGAGATGGCTCGAGATGTCGATAAAGTCATCAAAGAAGAGGGCAGGGGCGAAGCGTGGAAGATGGCCTGGGAAGGCAACTTTGCTATGCCTGAGGAAGAGGCCAAGCAAATCGGTATCCTGTCTGAAAAATCAATGGGCCAAGAAAGGGAGTCGTTCTTCGGTCGTTCTATAGAAGACAGGGATGATGAAGGCCTCTTTATTCCAGCTGGACTGAAAGACTTTCCAGAATGGATACAGCGAGGGTTTACCAAACTCGGCATACAAGATGTCTATGCGCCATTGTTTCTGGATGACGAAGACTACGAAAAATACAAGAAAGAAGCAAAGATGGTCACACCAACGGAAGGTTGGGAGACAATCGTCCGAACAGTTTGGACTGAAAAGGACAAAGGGAAAAGCGCAGAAGAGATAAAGTCTGAAATGCAAGAACAACTGTACGGAACGTTCTTGATGAACTCGTATAGTGATCTTCCTGCATCTGTGAAGTTGGCCCCACCATCCGTAGATATCTTCATGAAATTTGCGGAAAAAAACCCACAACTTGCAGACGATAAATCAAGCCCAGGCACTGCCCGATTGATCAAAGCGGTGAATAGTGGTGCAGCGAATAGAAGTAGCGCACAAAAGGCTCTCTTGGCGATTCCATTTGGCCAACTTCCGGTCGAAGTGTGGCAAGGAAAAACTCGCAGTCTGAGCGGCGTTATTGAGAAGATTTACGAGGGGGCAGACAAGTCAATCGAAGCTATCGAGGCAACCGGTGGTGGGGCTTCACGAGAATTAGAAAAAGACTTTATGGACCTGATGCTGACAACAGAGGAGCGCGACGGTGAAATATACGTTGTTGAGTCCGAGATTGGCCGCTTGATGCGAATAGTCAGCACGTCTACGGAAACGGTTGCTGAGGCAAACGTCGTCATCCCCGGCATGGAGTGGGCAGCGATAACGCCTGCCAGTAGGGACTTTTACAACAATTACGGTATTCGTGATCCAGACACTTCTTATTTGTCGAGAATCATTGCAAATAGCATGACGGGCGAGGTCGGCTTTCAGCGGCACCTTACTGATGAAGCACTGGCTAAGGGCTATGACCAAGCAGATCCTGGGTATCGTCTGCATGGTTATTTAGGGTTGGCTTTAGACTTCTTGATTCCTTGGGAAAAGTATCACTTTAACGCAGCATTTAAGCCAATCAGAGCAGTTCATCGAGGGTATAAGGCCAACAAGCTTGTTGGTATGCCTGGATTCAGAGCACAAGCGATACTGGCCGGGATGTCACCCACTGCCTACTCTTTCATAAACAAAAGCAGTGAGAGGGTCTCCAAGGCCTCATATTCGTTGAAGCAAAGATTGGGGGACTCGCCATCAGTCCCTGATCTGAAAAGCGCCTTAGCCCGGACTGGCGAGGATATTCTTAGTTATAACGAGCGCTGGCTGGCCACTAAGATTCTTGAGAAGATGGACGGTAAGGCCAAGCCTTTGTCTTACGAGAAAGCGGTCGACAGTGTCTCAACTAGCGCAAAGACCGATGTGTTTGAAACAGTCGGAAACGTGGCTGAATCTATAGTCAGGCACATCATGGACAGTCCTGATGGTGGTGCGCTCTTGAGGAACCTGCCATGGCAGTTCGCAAGAGAGGTTGATGAGATCATTCTTGCTGCTGGTGCTGACCCAAGCATTGTTCGTGAGTCCGTGAAGGCGTACATGGGGGTCTCCCGCAGAACGCATCTTGCGGCACTTGAGGTCTTGATGCGCAAGGGTGATCCTCACACGCAACTTCTGCGGGCCAGTGACGAATACCAGGCGGTTTTGAAGCAAGTAAATGATTTGCTTGATGAGGGTGAGATCGAGGCTGATCAAGTTCCTGTACTGATGGCTCTTCTTGAGAACAGGGCGTACACCCTGGCTGCAGATGAGGCGATAACAAGCGTTCCAGACCCGGTTGACTTCTTCAAGAAGGTCAAGATTCGCAGGACAAAGAAGGCTCCTTCCGCCGATGACGCAAAGCCGCTCAAGGCATCTGAAATCATCGAACAAGAGAAGAAGGTCAAGTCTGCCGAAAAAGACATAGATGACCTTAAAAAAGCGACAGACGAATGGGAAAAATTCGATATCGACGATGAAGAAGTATTGAGAAAGTTGGAT
>TARA_R110001583_G_scaffold83631_3_pt1 | contig 15529 bp, 13 predicted proteins | sample TARA_R110001583 | Tara Oceans TARA_R110001583 (sample SAMEA4398432) | marine metagenome | biome: Polar Biome; feature: [MES] marine water layer (ENVO:01000295) within the mesopelagic zone...; material: water (ENVO:00002006), including particulate matter (ENVO:01000060) such as...... | reverse complement strand
CAAAATTATTTACAAGCAATGCTTAATGTAATTGCGTCGAAAGCCACATTGGATAACGCATTAAGCATATCAATAAACAACTAAAACAAACAACAATGAAACCATTATATATCACTTTAGTTAGCACTTTAATCTTATTTTCTTGTGGAAGTAAGGAAAACACTCAAACTGTAGCGCAAACACTAGCTTCAAACGACTTAACAATTATACAAGCTAAAAGGTTAGAAATCTCAGCAAAACAACAAGAGCTTGCTCTTCAACTAAAACAATTAGATGCTAAAATTTCTATTTTAGATACTAGCAAAAAAATGCCACTAATAACTACTTTTAATGCTAAAAATGAAGTTTTTGAACACTTTTTAGAATTACAAGGTAGTGTTAATACAAAAACAAACTTGGTAATTTACCCTGAATATTCAGGGATTTTACAAGCTGTATTCGTTAAAGAAGGTCAGTATGTTTCTAAAGGTCAAACTTTAGCAAAAATAGATGACGGAGGTTTAACGCAACAAATGGCACAACTCAAAATTCAAACTGAATTAGCCAAAACAACTTTTGAGCGCCAAGAAAGACTTTGGAATCAAAAAATTGGAAGTGAAATCCAATATCTACAAGCAAAAGCAACTTTTGAAGCACAACAAGAGGCTGAAAATCAATTAAAACAACAACTGTCTAAAACTATTGTAAAAGCACCATTCAATGGAACAATTGATGAAATAATTACCGAACAAGGAAGTGTTGTAGCTCCAGGACAATCTCAACTAATTAGAATTATTAATTTAAATGAAATGTACATTGAAACTGATGTCCCTGAAAATTATTTAACAAGTGTAGTTAAAAATAAAAAAGTAACTGTGAGTTTTCCAATTTTAGGAACTACAATGGAAGCAAAAATTAGACAAGCTGGTAATTTTATCAATCCTGCTAACAGAACATTTAAAATAGAAGTAGCAGTTCCAAATAAAAACAAAACAATTAAGCCTAATTTAACAGCAAAACTAAAAATTAACGATTATACAAATTCTAGTGCTTACTTAATTCCTCAAAGTATTGTTTCAGAAAACTCAAACGGACAACAATATATTTACGTTATAAATAACAAAAATGACAATAATGAAGGTGTTGCCAATAGAGTAATTATTGAAACAGGTAAAACTCAAGGCGATGTAATTGAAGTTTTAAAAGGATTGAAAGATGGTGATGAAATAATTGATGAAGGTGCAAGAAGCGTTAAAGATGGTCAAACAGTAAAAATTATAAACAAATAATTTATCAAAAATGACAAAACAAAAAAGACAAGTCGATAAAGAATTTGGTTTATCCTCTTGGGCAATCAACAATAAAACCACAGCTTATGTGATGATGGCTATGATACTTTTTTTAGGTATTTCAGCTTATTTTAATATGCCCAGAGAAAGTTTCCCTGAAATTAAAGAAACCAAAATATATATTAGCTCAGTATTCCCTGGAAATACTGCCGAAGATATTGAAAAATTGATAACAGATCCGTTAGAAGATAAATTAGAAACGGTTAGCAATGTGGTTGAAATAACATCCACTTCACAAGAAGATTACTCTATGGTAATTGTTGAGTTTGATGAAAATATTACCGTTGAGCAAGCCAAACAAAAAGTAAAAGACGAAATAGATTCTGAAACTTCAAGTGAAGACTGGCCAACTTTTAACGGTGCAAAAGTAGAACCTAATGTTTTTGAATTAAGTCTTTCAGAAGAAATGCCAATTCTAAACATTAATATTTCTGGTGACTACACTGTTGAAAGATTAAAAGAATTTGGTGAATATTTAGAAGACGAAATTGAAAATTTACCTCAAATAAAAAAAGTAGACATTCGTGGAGCTCAGGAAAAAGAGGTTGAAGTTGCTGTAGATATTTATAAAATGATGGCTGCAAAGGTGAGTTTTAATGATGTTATTAACGCTATTAATGGAGGAAACATGACCATGTCAGCTGGTACATTTATAGCAAGTGGTCAACGAAGAACAATTAGAATAATAGGTGAGATAGAAAGTGCGAATCAATTAAACAACTTTGTTGTTAAGGCTGAAAACGGCCATTCTATTTATTTAAAAGATGTTGCAACTGTTGCATTCAAAGAAAAAGATATTACAACCTATGCACGAGATTATGGAAAGCCAGTTGTAATGCTTGACGTTAAAAAACGTGCTGGTAAAAATATGGTTATTGCAGCTGAACAAATTCAACAGATTGTAAAACATGCTCAGGAAAATGTATTTCCAAAAGATTTACAAATTACCATCTCAAACGACCAATCATCAGTAACAATAAGTGCGGTTGAAGATTTAGTTAATAACATTGTTTTTGGTGTGCTGCTGGTTGTTACAGTATTATTGTTTTTCCTTGGATTCAAAAATGCCCTTTTTGTAGGTTTTGCAATTCCAATGTCAATGTTTATGTCTTTAATGATTTTAGATGCATTAGGTTATACACTTAATACTATGATTCTTTTTGGGTTAATTATGGGTCTTGGTATGCTTGTAGATAATGGTATTGTGGTGGTTGAGAACGTGTATCGTTTAATGACTGAAGAAGGTATGAGCCGTAAAGAAGCTGCTAAAAAAGGTATTGGAGAAATTGCTTTCCCTATTATTATTTCTACAGCAACCACAGTTGCTGCATTTATCCCTTTAGGTTTATGGCCTGGTGTAATGGGTCAATTTATGATTTTACTCCCAATAACACTTTCTATTGTTTTAGGATCATCATTATTTGTTGCAATATTTTTTAACTCAGTATTAGTTTCAAAATTTATGACTACTGAAGACAAGGATATGCCACTAAAAAACATTGTAATGATAACAAGTATTATGTCCATTATTGGCTTCATAATTGTAATTATTGGTGGAGAATATAGAGCATTAGGTACGCTAATGATAACTACAGCTATTTTATTATGGATCTATCGATTATTCCTAAGAAAATGGGCAAATTATTTTCAACAAAACATATTAACACGTTTAGAGAATGTTTATGAAACTCAATTACGAAAAGCTTTAACTGGCTGGAGACCATACGCATACAGTATAGGTACTTTTATACTTTTAATTATTGCTTTTATTGCTTTTGGAGCTTCAGTAGCTTCTCAAAGAACTAAAATTGAATTTTTTCCAGACAATAAACCAAATCAAATTATTGTATATATAGAATATCCTCAAGGAACAGATATTGAAAAAACAAATACAATTACTAAAGAAATTGAACAAAAAGTTTATACAGTAATTAATGAGGATACGTACGTTGATAACGGTTATAACTTTTTAGTTGAAAGTGCCGTTTCTCAAGTTGGTGAAGGTGCTGGAAACCCACAAACGGATGGAGGTTCTTCTGCTGAAATGCCTCATAAAGGTAAAATTACTGCTTCCATGCGCGAATTCAAATTCAGACGTGGAGAAGACAGTGAATTATTACGTCAAAAGGTACAAAAAGCATTGGTTGGAATTTATCCAGGAGTTTTAATTTCAGTTGAAAAAAATGCTGATGGACCTCCTGCAGGATCTCCTGTAAATATTGAAATTGAAGGAAGTGATTATGCTGAACTAATTGCAACTGCTGAACGTATGCGTGATTATATCAATACAAAAAATATTGCGGGGATTGATGAATTGAAAATTGATGTTAACAAAGATAAACCAGCAATGCAGGTTATTGTTGACAGAGAGAAAGCTGGAGAATTAGGCGTAAATACTGGTCAGGTAGGTCAACAATTAAGAAATTCAATTTTTGGAGCTAAAGCTGGGGTTTATAAAGAAGATGGTGAGGATTATGACATCTATGTACGTTTTAATGAAGAAAATAGGTATAACAAAAGTGCTGTTTTCAATCAACGAATTACGTTTAGAGACCCAGCTTCAGGAAAAATTAAAGAAATTCCAATTTCAGCAGTTGCAAAACAATCTAATACCTCAGGATTTAGTGCTATAAAACATAAAGATGTAAAAAGAGTAGTTACAGTATATTCAGCGCTATCTCCAGGATTTACAGATGCAGGTGCAATTGTAAATCAAATTAGAGAAGAAATGAAAAATTTCAGCAATTTACCAAGTGATATAAAAATAGATTACACTGGTCAAATTGAAGAGCAAAATAAACAAATGTCTTTCTTAATGGGCGCTTTCTTCACTGGTTTAGGTTTAATCTTCTTTATATTGATATTTCAATTTAATTCAGTTTCAAAACCAGCTATTATTATGATAGCCATCTTTTTAAGCTTTATTGGAGTTTTTGGAGGCTTGGTAATTACAGGTAATTCATTTGTTATTATGATGACAATGATGGGTATTATTTCACTTGCAGGTATTGTAGTAAATAATGGTGTAGTACTTTTAGATTATGCGCAACTATTAATAGATAGAAAAAAGGCCAATTTAGAATTAGATGAAGAGGAATTTTTAGATATTGATAATACTTATGAAAGCATTGTAAAAGCTGGTAAAGCACGTTTGCGCCCAGTTTTATTAACTGCTATTACAACAATTCTCGGGTTAATTCCTTTAGCAATTGGCTTTAATATTAACTTTACCACATTGTTTAGTGATTTAAATCCTAATATTTATTTTGGAGGAGATAACGTTGTATTTTGGGGTCCATTAGCTTGGACTGTTATTTATGGGCTTTTTGTAGCAACATTCTTAACTTTAATTATTGTACCTATTTTATTCTTTTTTACGAAAAAAATACATTTAAGAATAAGAGGAAATAAAACCAAATAAAAAGGATTATTTAAAATATAAAGGTGTTTTATTAATTTAAAACACCTTTTTTTATTTAATTTGTATACAAATGAAAAACCAAAAACCATATACTGTTGAAGAAGCAACCAAAGCTATGGAATACTATTGCGCGTATCAAGAGCGCTGCCATAAGGAGATTGAGCAAAAACTGTACAATTTAAACATGATTCCAGAAGCTCAAGAGTTCATAATTCTTCATTTGTTACAACACAATTTTTTAAATGAAGAACGTTTTGCAAAAGCTTTTGTAAGAGGAAAATTCTCCATAAAAAAATGGGGAAGAATAAAAATTATAAGCGAGCTTAAATTCAAAAATATTTCTTCCTATACTATTAAAACAGCTTTAAAAGAAATTGATGATGATGATTATTTAAAAACACTTCATTTATTAGCTGAAAAAAAATTACAACTCATAAAAGAATCAAATTCATACAAGAAAAAAAATAAACTTTCATCCTATTTAATTTCAAAAGGTTTTGAAACATCTCTAGTTTACAAGGTTACAAATAGTATTATTTAGAATTTCTAATACTGATTAAAATCATTATATCAATGTAGTTCGTTTTGTAAATTTGAGTTTATTCTTGCAAATTTTTATTCTAAAATTATGAAAAAAATAATCTTCACACTAATAGTGTTTTTTTGCACTTCTTTCACATACAGTCAAAACAATAAATTGCAAAAAACTGAAGTAAAAGGTGATTTAACAGAAGTAACTTTATATTATGAAAATGGCACCATTATGCAACATGGTTTTTATACTGAAGACGGAAAATTACATGAATCATGGGAGTTTTATAATTCAAATGGAAGTAGAAAATGTGTTGCAACTTATAATTACGGAGAAAAAGTAGGTGTTTGGACTTATTGGAATGAAAATAAAATAACTAAACTCACTTATGAAAACAATAAAATTATAAATATTGAGGAATTTAATGCCGATGATAGGATTAAAAATAACTTTTAAATTGCTTTCTTATTTTACTTAAAAACAGTGAATCTTTTTCTCTATTTACGTTTTTTACTTCTTGAATATTCTCATTTGGAATTGTAAGTGAAAGCACATAATGTTCAATTTTCCACATAGTATCAACTTTTTTTAATACTCCAGAACCTCTACAAACACCCATCCACGTATCTAACAACTCATCAAACCAAGCTATTTTACCATCATTATAAACATAAATATTACGTTCAATAGGTGTAAAACTCCAAGCTTTTCCTTTATCAAAATATGGTTTACTAAAATTTTTAAACTCCTTTATTGTCCAGTTTTCTGAAGCATCTGTTCCAATAAACACGCTTTTGTCTGTCATTGCTTCAAAGTAAATTTCAAAATTAGCGGCTGCTGCACTTTTATGCCATCCATCCAACATAGTGCCAATTGCCTCTTTTTCTAATAAAACGTTAACTTTTTCATCTGTGTTTTTCGTAGGTTCACAACTAATAAATAGAATTATTAGTGCAATTAAATAACTAGTTCTTTTCATTGTTAATTTTTTTGAAAACATTACATTTAATCTGTATTTTCAATAACAGGTTTACCTAACGTTCCCCTATCTTTTCTTTTAAATGGTTTCTTTATTTTATCAATTTTTAAAGGTTTTTCAGTATCAACTTCTAATAAATTTTGTAGCTCCTCAGCTTTATAAATTGTATTAATTTTTGAGTTAACTGCCGAAAAAACTCCAACTATTTTAAGTACTTCTTCTTTAACCTCTTCATTAGTAATTGAAGGAATAGTTGCCATATCAGCCAATCTAAGTGCTTCATTATGTAAAACATTGAAACGTGCTGTAATATTTAATTCCTTTAAGGCTTCAACTCTAACAGTATCTTTCATTAACTGCACTAACTCAGCTAGTTCTTCAGCATTATTAAGAGCTTCAGAATTAGAAATGTTGTAATATTTCAATATAAATTCATCAACATCATTATACTCTTTCCATTCTAAAACTGCTTTTTTAGCTTTAGGAATTAGAGTTTCTCCAATTGTACTAATTATACGATTGGAACTTATTTTTAATGAATCGGAATTTTTAGAAACTTCTTGCACAGTTTTAGTTCTATTACAAGAAAAACTAAAAAATAAAATGATTAATAAAAGGCTATATAAATACTTCATTTTGAAACTTAATTGACTTCAAAAATACTAATTATTACACTATCTTATTAAAAAATTATCATTTTCATAAAAAACTATTCAACAAACATTGAAAATATATTTTAAGTATCTTTGAAACAGCAACAAAAGTATATATAGCTATATGAATAAAAGTATCTTAATTATTGGTGCAAGTGGTCAAATTGGTACAGAATTGACACTTAAATTGCGTGATATCAATGGAAAGAATGCAATTATTGCTTCAGATATAAGTGAAGGAAGTAAAGAGTTAATGGAATCAGGTCCTTTTGAATTTATAAATGCTATGGATTATGATACTATATTAAAGGTAATAGATAAATATGCTATAAATGAAGTGTATTTAATGGCTGCAATGCTGTCTGCAACTGGTGAAAAATTCCCTGAAAAAGCTTGGGAACTAAATATGACTTCATTGTTTAATGTACTTAACTTAGCTAAAGTAGGCAAAATTAAAAAGTTGTTTTGGCCAAGCTCAATTGCTGTATTTGGACCTACAACTCCAAAAGAAAACACACCTCAAGAAACAGTAATGGAACCTTCAACAGTTTATGGAATTAGTAAACAAGCTGGAGAACGTTGGTGTGAATATTACTTTAATAAATTTGGTGTTGATGTAAGAAGTATTCGTTATCCAGGTATTGTAAGTTGGAAAACAAATCCAGGCGGTGGAACAACAGATTATGCTATTGAAATTTTTCACAGCGCTTTACAACAAGGGAAATATGATTCATTTTTAAATGAAAACACAAAGCTACCCATGATGTATATGGATGATGCCATTAATGCAACCATAAAAATAATGAACGCTCCGGCTGAAAATGTAAAAATTCGTTCTTCATACAATTTAGCGGCTATGAGTTTTACTCCTGAAGAAATTGCAGTAGAAATTAAAAAAACGATTCCTGAGTTTGAAATTTCTTATCATTCAGATTTTAGACAAAACATTGCCGATAGTTGGCCTAAAAGTATTGATGATTCAAAAGCTAGGGAAGATTGGGGATGGCAACATACAATTGATTTAAAAAAAATGTCTGAAACTATGTTAAAAAATTTAAGCAGTAAATATGCCGAAATATAAAATATAATTTACAATTAAAGAAAAGCCTCAAAATTTTAATTTTGAGGCTTTTCTTTTTAAGTTTTAATACTAAAATAATGCTAAGCATATCTAACTTTAAGTGAGACCTTTAATAATTACGATAACGATTTAGCAATAAAAACAAAAATATGACATCTATCATCTTTTTAAAATTCACTATACTTTAATTTTGTTATCTCAATAGGAGAATGTCTGAAATTCATTCTTTTTATTAAATAAAAAATAAAAAAAACATATAAAAACATCATATTTATGAATATTTCACATATTGAACACATAGGGATAGCGGTAAACAACTTAGAAGAATCAATTAAATACTATGAAGAAGTACTAGGCATGAAATGCTATAGTATTGAAGAGGTTGTTGATCAGAAAGTGAAAACAGCCTTTTTTTTGGTTGGTGACACAAAAATTGAATTGTTAGAAAGCACATCACCTGATGGCCCAATTGGTAAATTTATTGAAAAAAAAGGGCAAGGAATTCATCACATTGCATTTGCAGTTGACAATGCTACAGAAGCTTTAAAATTAGCCGAAGAAAGAGGTATTCAATTAGTAGACAAGGTTTCTCGTAAAGGTGCTGAAGGATTAAATATTGGTTTTCTCCATCCAAAATCAACCAATGGAGTTCTTACTGAACTTTGTTCAAAGTAAGAAAAATAAAGCGTTACACAATTTAAAATTGTGCTAAAAAACCAATCAAGAAAACACAGATAAGCAAACAAAATGGCAAATCAAGATAAAATTAATGAGCTCATTGAAAAAAGAGCTGAAGCAAAACTAGGAGGTGGAGAAAAGCGTATTGAATCTCAACACGCTAAAGGGAAACTAACAGCACGTGAAAGAATCGATATCCTTATGGATGAAGATAGTTTTGAAGAACTTGATATGTTTGTAACGCATAGAACTCGATCATTTGGTTTAGATAAACAAATTTACCTTTCTGATGGTGTTGTAACAGGTCACGGTACAATTGACGGAAGAATAGTGTATGTTTTTGCACAAGATTTCACTGTATTTGGAGGTTCATTATCTGAAACTTATGCATTAAAAATATGTAAGGTAATGGATATGGCCATGAAAATTGGTGTTCCAGTAATTGGACTTAATGATAGTGGTGGAGCTCGTATTCAAGAAGGTGTAAGATCTTTAGCAGGTTACGCTGAAATTTTCCAAAGAAATATAATGGCATCAGGAGTAATTCCTCAAATTTCATCAATTTTAGGTCCTTGTGCTGGTGGTGCTGTTTATTCTCCTGCACTAACTGATTTTACAATTATGACAGACAAAACAAGCTATATGTTTGTAACTGGTCCAAAAGTTGTACAAACAGTAACTGGAGAGGTTGTAACTACTGAAGAATTAGGTGGCGCAAAAATTCATTCAACAAAATCTGGGGTATCACATTTCTTAGCTGAAAGTGATGAAGAAAACTTATTATTAGTTCGTAAATTATTAAGTTATCTTCCTTCAAATAACTTAGAAGATGCGCCACAACTGGTGTGTAATGATCCTATTGATAGATTAGAAGATGCGCTTAATGAAATAATTCCTGAAAATGCAAATCAACCTTATGATATTGTTGATGTAATTGCAATACTTGCAGATAACGCCGAATTTACCGAAGTACATAGAAACTATGCTAGAAATATAGTAGTTGGTTTTGCTAGATTTAATGGAAGATCTGTTGGTATTGTTGCAAATCAACCAAAATATTATGCTGGTGTATTAGATATTGAAGCTTCTAGAAAAGCGGCACGATTTGTACGTTTTTGTGATGCATTCAACATTCCAATTGTAACACTTGTTGATGTACCAGGATTCTTACCTGGAACCGGACAAGAATATGGTGGTATTATTTTACATGGAGCAAAATTACTATTTGCATACGGTGAAGCAACTGTACCAAAAGTAACTATCACTTTACGTAAATCATATGGTGGAGCGCATGATGTAATGAGCTGTAAACAATTACGTGGAGATGTTAATTACGCTTGGCCAACTGCAGAAATTGCTGTAATGGGAGCTAAAGGAGCTGTTGAAGTATTGGAAGGATCTAACATTAGAAAAATTGAAGATGCTGATGAGAAACAAGAATACATCGACAAAAAAGAGGAAGAGTATACTAAAAAGTTTGCAAATCCATATGAAGCAGCAAAATACGGATTTATTGATGATGTAATTGAACCAAGAAATACACGTTTCAGAATTATTAGAGCTTTAGAATTACTTCAAAATAAAAAAGAAGTAAATCCACCAAAGAAACACTCAAACATTCCACTATAATGACATATATCCCACTATTTACAGATCAAATAAGCGAAGGATACGTTATTTTGATTACTGGACTATTAATTGTTTTTAGTGCGCTACTAACACTTTCTTTATTTTTCAAATTTGGATTGCCAGTCATGCTTTACATATACAAAGTAATTACCAAAAGAAAAGATAAAAAGATTTCAGAAATAAAGGTTGAAGCTGACGAAGAATTTACAGGTGAAATAGCAGCAGCTATTTCAGCAGCAATCCATATGTATCTTAATGAGCAGCATGACCATGAAAGCGCAATATTGACTATTAAGCAAGTAAAAAAACCATATTCACCTTGGAGTTCTAAAATTTACGGAACACAAAATAGATTATAAAAAATGAAAAATTTTAAATTTAGAGTAAATAGCAATAACTATAAGGTTAATATAAAATCTCACGAAGGAAATGTTATTGACTTAGAAGTAAATGGAACTTCTTATTCAATACAAATGAAAGAGGAAATCAAAAAAACTAAAACACCAACACTGGTTCGTGCGGCTTCAAAAAGACCTACTGAGCCATTAAAAGTGAATCCAAGTTCATCAAAATCTAAAATTGTTGCTCCAATTCCAGGAACAGTATTATCTATTGATGTAAAAATTGGAGATACTTTAAAAGTTGGAGATAGAATGTTAGTGCTTGAAGCTATGAAAATGGAAAACAATATTGTTTGTGAAAAAGCAGGTACTATTACAGACATTAAGATTGTTGTTGGACAACAAGTATTGCAAGACGCGGTAATGATAGAACTAGAATAATAATTTCACAGGTATAAGTTTAACACTTAAACTAGTAAAAAACAAAAAAATGAAGAAAGTATTATTAATATTTGGAGTTCTATCGCTGCTGATTTTTATCAGACCTGCCTTAGGGTTGGCAACAGAAACGATTTCAAAAAGTGCAGTTTCAACAGTTTCAGCAGATCAAGTTGATCAGCCTCAACAAGAAAGTGTTTATGAAGGTGCATTTAAAGGAATAGCTAAATTTTATAGCTACACAGGGTTTGCAAACTCAACTTCAGGTAATATTATTATGATAATAATAGGAATTGTATTTATATATTTAGGTATTAAATATGATTATGAACCTTTATTATTAATACCTATTGGAACTGGTGTTATACTTGGAAACATTCCATTTGTAGCGGGAAACCAAACAGGTATTTACGAAACAGGATCAGTGCTTAACTACTTATATTTTGGTGTAGTAAAAGGTATTTACCCGCCACTAATTTTCTTAGGAATTGGAGCAATGACAGATTTTTCATCGTTAATTGCAAATCCAAAACTTATGTTATTAGGTGCTGCAGCACAAATTGGCGTATTTGCAACTTTTATGGGAGCCCTTTATTTAGGATTTAGCCTTCCTGAAGCTGGTGCAATTGGAATTATTGGTGGTGCCGATGGTCCTACTGCTATTTTCCTTTCATCAAAATTAGCAAATGGAGTAAATATTTTAGCTGATGGAACAACAGTTAAAAACTTAATTGGACCAATTGCTATTGCTGCATACTCATATATGGCATTAGTACCAGTAATTCAACCTCCTATTATGAGATTATTAATTTCAAAAGAGGACAGAAAAATTAAAATGAAACCACCAAGAGCGGTTTCTCAAAAAGAAAAAATGATTTTCCCTGTAGTTGCGCTATTATTAACAACTTTTATTTCTCCTAGTGCATTACCTTTATTAGGTATGTTATTCTTCGGAAACTTATTAAAAGAGTCTGGTAGAACGGAAAGATTGGCTGATACTGCTCGTACCAAATTAATTGATATTGTTACAATTTTATTAGGTGTTACCGTTGGAGCCTCAACACAAGCGGATATATTCATTACTAAAGATTCTTTAATGATATTTGGTCTTGGAGCCGTTTCATTTGTTATTGCTACAATGGGTGGTTTATTTTTTGCCAAGTTTATGAACTTATTCTTAAAAGGAGACAATAGAATAAACCCATTAATTGGTGCCGCAGGTGTGTCTGCAGTACCAGATAGTGCACGCGTTGTGCATCACGAAGGTTTAAAATCGGATCCTAGTAATTATTTATTAATGCACGCAATGGCTCCAAACGTTTCAGGTGTAATTGGCTCAGCAATTGCTGCAGGTATTATATTAAGTTTTTTAGGATAGTAATGTGTTCAACATAAAAGGAACACAAAATAAATATAATTTTTTACATACGATGAAAATACCAAATATCATGACAGCCGAGGATGCTGTTAAATTAATCAAGTCAGGAGATAGAGTGTTAATACAAGGAGGTTCTGCAACACCTCAAACATTAATTAGAGCAATGGTTGCACGTGCACCAGAACTTAAAGGCGTTGAAATTTGTCATTTACATACTGAAGGAGAATGTGGTTATACAGCTCCTGAGTTAAGAGAAAGTTTTCATACAAGTGCTTTTTTTATTGGTGGAAACGTAAGAAAGATGGTGGGCGACACAGTTGATTATATTCCAATTTTCTTAAGTGATATTCCAAGTTTGTTCCGTCAAGGATATATGAACCTAGATGTGGTTTTAGTAAACGTTTCGCCACCAGATAAACACGGTTTTTGTTCTTTAGGTGTTTCTGTTGATATTGTAATTGCAGGAATTGAACAAGGAAAAACTGTGATTGCACAAATAAACCCTCAAATGCCTCGTACTTTTGGAGATGCTTTGGTTCATTTAAACAATTTTAGTGCTTGTGTTTTAGTTGATGAAGAAATTCATGAAATGAAATTTGTGGCACCTTCAGAAGCTGAAAAAGCTATTGGTAAAAACATTGCTGAAATTATTGATGATGGCTCAACACTTCAAATGGGTATTGGTGGTATTCCAAATGCTGTTTTAACGTATTTAACGAACCATAAAGATTTAGGTGTTCACACTGAAATGTTCTCAGAAGGAATTGTTGATTTAGTTGAAAAAGGAATTGTAAATGGTTCTAAGAAAAAAGTAAATCCTAATAAAATTGTATCTGGATTTGCAATGGGAACTCGTCGATTATACGATTTTATGGATGACAATCCAGAAATTGAAATGCTAGACATTGCTTATGTAAATGATACTGCTATAATTCGTCAAAACCCAAAAGTAACAGCTATAAACTCTGCAATTGAAATTGACTTTACTGGTCAAGTTTGTGCAGATTCAATTGGAACTAGAATGTTTTCAGGTGTTGGTGGACAAATGGACTTTATGCGTGGAGCTGCTTTATCTATGGGAGGTAAACCAATTATTGCAGTAACTTCAACAACTTTAAAAGGAGTTTCTAAAATTGTTCCTTCTTTAAAACCAGGAGCTGGTGTTGTAACTACACGTGCGCATGCAAGATTTGTTGCCACTGAATATGGTGTAGCAGAATTATTTGGAAGAACATTAAAACAGCGTGCACAAGCATTAAGAGATATTGCGCATCCAAATCACAGAGAAGAATTAGATAAAGCTATTTTCGAGCGTTTTGGAAGTAGTTTAACCGTAAAATAATTTTATTTAAATTGCTGATAATTTATAAATTATCAGCAATTTAAAATATCACAATTAATAATATATTATGAACGATAAAAATAAATCACTTTTTTCAGAATTTAGTCCTGTTTCAAAACAAGACTGGATGGAAAGAGTAACCGTTGACTTAAAAGGTGCTGATTTTGACAAAAAATTAGTTTGGAAAAACTTAAGCAAAATCAACATTCAACCTTTTTACAACACTGAAGATAGTACAGCAAAATTGCAAAATACTGGAGAAAACTCTCAGTCATTAGTTAACTACCGTAGTATTTCAGTAACATCTAATGAAAAAGGTAATAGCCTAGCTTTAAAAGCTATTGAAGAAGGAATTAACGGATTGGTATTCTGTATTTCTGATAACACCACAGCTACAAAGTTGTTAAAAAATATTAATTTAAATGAAGTAACAGTTTCATTTATTTTAGGTGCTAATGCTATTGAATTTGCTTCTGAATTTATTTCTTTAGTAAAAGAAAATGGCGTTGCTACAGAAAGCTTAAAAGGTTATTTTAATACTGCCTTAATTACAAATTATGTAACTACAGGAACTATTGAAGCCAGCGCATTTGATACTGTTGCTGAATTAATGAAGTTAACTTCAAATTATCCAAACTTTAAAGCTGTTACAATTTCAGGTACTGAATATTTAGATTCTGGTGCTAACCAAGTTCAAGAAATTGGGTATACTTTAAATTCATTGGTATATGTTATTGATGAATTAACAAAAAGAGGTGTTGAAGTTCAATCAATTTTCGATAATCTTAACTTCAATTTAGCGATTGGTTTAGAATATTTTGTTGAAATTAGTAAATTTAGAGCTTTCAACAACTTATTAAGTGAAGTTGCAAATAAATATGGAGTTGCGGAATTTTCAAATACCATAACTGCAAAAACTTCAATTTGGAGTAAATCTGTTACAGATGCCGAAACTAATTTATTACGTTGTACTACTGAAGCAATGTCGGCAATTTTAGGAAATGTTGATGGTGTTTTAATTGATGCTTACGATAAAGAATTTAAAGATTCTTCAGATTTTTCAAGTAGAATTGCAGGTAACATTTCAACTATATTAAAAGAGGAATCATACTTTGGTAAAGTTTCAAACCCAGTTGATGGTTCTTACTATATAGAAGATGTTTCAGTAAAAATAGCTGAAAAAGCATTAGAATTATTCAAAGCTATTGAAGCTAATGGTGGTTTTTCCACTTCTTTTGAAAGCGAATTAATTCAACAACAAATTGCTGAAATTCGTTTACAAAAATTAAAATTAATTAGTCAAAGAAGACTTCCAATGGTAGGTATTAACAAATATCCTAACCTAATGGAAACTGTGCCAGCTGAATTACTTTCAGATGCTATAAGTACTTCAACAACTAAAGTTCTAAAACCAAGAAGAGCATCTTTAGAAATTGAAGCAATTAGAAAAACAACGGAAGAACTTGTTGCTACAACTGGAACAAGACCTATTGTTGAACTTACTAGTTATGGAAACTTAACAATGCGTAAAGCTAGAGCTGCTTTTGCTTATGATTTTATAGGTGTTAGTGGTTATAATGTGCTTCAAGAACAAAGCTATGAAAGTTTTGAAAATGCTGCAGAAACAAGCGCAAAATCAAATTCTAGTGTTGTTGTTATTTGTAGTTCAGATAAAGATTACGATGAAACTGCTGTTGCATTTGTAAAAGCATTTAGAGCTTTAAATAGT
>TARA_R110001583_G_scaffold7058_3_pt1 | contig 15529 bp, 10 predicted proteins | sample TARA_R110001583 | Tara Oceans TARA_R110001583 (sample SAMEA4398432) | marine metagenome | biome: Polar Biome; feature: [MES] marine water layer (ENVO:01000295) within the mesopelagic zone...; material: water (ENVO:00002006), including particulate matter (ENVO:01000060) such as...... | reverse complement strand
ATTAATATTGTTAGTTAAATATGTTATCAAAAATAGAATAAAAAAAAGCGGCTCATTGAGCCGCTTAAACCTATTTAAAACAAGTTAATTAACTACTCACCAGCAGTATAATTAATCTCCGCACTCTCTAATAAATACGTCACAAGAGCTTGGTAAGTTGCTTCTGAAGTACTGCGCTCAAGCATAGTCGCTAATTGCGTTTTAGTTTCATCATTATTTTTAGCTTGATCTGCTTCAATCACTTTAGACAATTCAATCACTGCAAAATCACCCTGCGCTGTGGCAACATAATCTCGAGTTACTTTATCTGCCTCTGGTTTTGCTAATTGGAATAAGCGTTGAATGATTTGTGCATCAAAATCACGGCTATAACGAGCAACGGTCAGCGGCGCATTAAACGCTATATTGTTCGCGGCTAATTCCTTTGACACAGACTCACCAGCAGCTAACTTAGCCATTAAAGATTCAACAAACTGTTTCGCAGCATCGGCTGACTTTTGCTCTTCAAGCTGTACTGTAATTTGTTCAGAAACTTCATCTAATGGCTTAGTTGCAGCTGCTTTATGTTCTTTTACATGCACAACAATTGCTTGGTAATCGTTTAACTCTATAATCTCAGAGTTTAAACCTTCACTACGGAAGTTTTGATCAAAGACTTGATTTAAAAGAGCACGATTATTTAATACATTGGGAGCATCGTCAGCAGAAAACAAACCACTTGTTTGAATGTCTACACCCACTTCCGCAGATGCTTCTTCTAAGTTATCAGGAGACTCGAATGCAACCTCACTTAAACGTTGGTATAAGTTATCGTACATTTCTTTCATTTTATCGTTTTTCAAAGCCACTTCGATTTTTGATTTAACATCACTCAAAGGAAGGGTTTTACTTTCTTGTGCTTCAATTAACTTAATAATATGAAAACCAAATTCTGATTTAACAATGTCAGATAATGGTGAATCAGCAGTTAATGTAAATGCACTTTTATCAAATGCAGGGTCCATTACACCACGTTCAAACCAATCCAGTTCGCCATTATTTTTAGCCGAGTAAACATCGTCTGACTTCGCTTTTGCAAGTGTTGCAAAATCCGCACCTGCTTTTAATTCAGTTAAAATAGCTTGAGCTTTATCTTTTGATTTAGTTGAATCACCTTGAACCAGGATATGAGCAACTTTACGACGTTCTACACGCTGATAATTTTCGGCATATTGCTCGTAATAAGTTTCGATGTCTTTTTCACTTAAAGCCACTTCAGGTGCTAAGGTGGTAGCATCTAATAAAACATATTCAAGATTAATTTGTTCTGGGTTTTGAAACATCATGCTGTTATCAACATAAAAAGCTTCAATTTCATCTGCAGTTATTGAACCACTACTAACAAAGTCACTACTTTTTATATTTAAAATACGTGCAACACGTTGTTGCCCTTGCAGTTTATAAGCTTGTTCAACTTCTACTGGTAAAACAAACTCACTTCCCACAAGAGATTCAAGTAACTGTACACGAACCAAATCTGTTTTGAAGTTAGCACTGAATTGAGATGGTGCTAAGTTATTATTGCGTAATAAAGATAAGTACAAGTTGTTATCAAATTTACCATCAACTTGAAACTCAGGCATATTACGGATAGCTTTTTTAACTTGTTCATCACCAACACGTAATCCCATTTCTTCAACCGCTTGTGCGATTAAACGCTCGGTGACTAATGTTTGTGTTGCTTGAGCACGTACTTGTTGTGCAAAATTAGGGCTTGAAGCGATTAAATCAAATTGTTCGCCATATTGCTGTTGTAAACGCGCTCTTTCATTTTGATAAGCTTGTTCAACACTTTGCTGTGAAATAGCTTCACCGTTAACTGTCACTGCTGCATCTTCTGAAGTAGTTCCTAAATAACCACTCACACCAGCCAAAGCAAAAGAAAGGATGATCACAACTAAAATACTTTTAGCTACGACCCCTTGAGAACCTTCGCGCATTTTATCTAACATAATATTTACTCTTTAAGACTAAAAACAAAAAAGCGCATCATAGGACGCGCTTAATGCATAACGGTGCAATAAAAACGCTTATACGTTAATAGCATCTTTTAATGATTTACCCGCTTTAAATGCAGGTACTTTTGCCGCTGCGATTTGAATTGGTTCATTAGTTTGTGGATTACGGCCTGTACGAGCAGCACGTTCTTTTACTGAGAAAGCACCAAAACCAATTAGTGATACACTGTCGCCTTCAACTAAAGCAGTTGTTACGCTATCGATAAATGCATCTAGTGCGCGACCAGCTGCAGCTTTAGAAATATCAGCACTTTCAGCGATATTATCGATTAATTGTCCTTTGTTCATTTGTAAATCCCCTGTCTATAATAAATTGGTGCTATTTTCAGATTGAATTGCACATAGTAAAAAATACAAGCCTAGGCTACTGTTCTATTCAAATTCAAGCAAGTAAATTTTGAATAAAATTAGGTAGATAGCCCTTATTTTATGCGGTTTGTCACCTATTCTTCCGTTTTTTCGATAGAAAAACCTTTAATGCTATCTTGTAAAGCGATTTCTAATACTTCGTCAATCCAGCGTACGGGCTTAATTTCTAGTTGGTCTTTAATATTATCAGGGATCTCTTCTAAGTCACGTGTATTTTCAAATGGTATCAATACCGTTTTAATCCCACCACGACGAGCCGCTAATAATTTTTCTTTTAAACCACCAATTGGAAGTACTTCTCCACGTAACGTAATTTCACCAGTCATGGCAACATCTGCACGAACAGGAATCCCCGTTAAGCTTGAAATAAGCACAGTACACATTGCGGCACCTGCACTTGGCCCATCTTTTGGTGTAGCGCCTTCAGGAACATGCACATGGATATCACGCTTTTCATGAAAATCACTATTAATACGCCACTCTTCAGCTTTAGCACGAACCACTGTCATCGCAGCTTGGATAGACTCTTTCATCACATCCCCCAATGAACCAGTGTAAGTTAACTTACCCTTACCAGGTACTGAGGTTGCTTCAATTGTCAATAAATCACCGCCAACTGAAGTCCACGCAAGTCCGGTGACTTGACCCACTTGATTTGCAGAATCTGCTTTACCAAAGTCATAACGGCGAACACCTAAATAATCTTTTAAGTTATCAATGGTGACGTCAACTTTTTTAAGCTTTTTGTTCAATAAAATATCTTTCACTACTTTACGGCAAATTTTAGAGATTTCACGCTCTAAACCACGTACGCCAGCTTCTCGAGTGTAATAACGTACAATGCCAATGATCGCACTATCATCAATTGATATTTCAGATTCTTTTAAACCATTACGTTTTACCTGTTTACTTAATAGGTGTTGATTAGCAATGTTTAATTTTTCATCTTCCGTATAACCCGATAAATGAATCACTTCCATACGGTCTAAAAGAGGACCAGGAATGTTCATGGAATTAGAGGTGGCTACAAACATCACATCCGACAAATCATAATCAACTTCAAGGTAATGATCGTTAAAGGTATTATTTTGTTCTGGGTCTAATACTTCTAATAATGCAGAAGCTGGGTCACCACGCATATCAGATGCCATTTTATCAATTTCATCTAATAAGAATAATGGATTTTTTACCCCAACTTTAGTCATTTTCTGAATTAATTTACCAGGTAATGAACCAATATAAGTACGACGATGCCCACGTATCTCAGCTTCATCACGAACGCCACCTAATGCCATACGCACATATTTACGACCGGTAGAACGTGCAATAGATTGCCCTAGAGACGTTTTACCAACACCAGGAGGACCCACTAAACATAAGATTGGACCTTTTAGTTTATTAATACGTGTTTGAACGGCTAAATACTCTAGAATACGTTCTTTCACTTTTTCAAGGCCGTAATGATCTTCGTCTAATATTTCCTGTGCTCTTGCTAAGTTCTTTTTAACAGGACTACGCTTCTTCCAAGGCACATTCACCAAACTTTCAATATAAGTACGGATCACACTTGCTTCCGATGACATTGGCGACATCATTTTTAATTTTTTAAGCTCAGATACTGCCTTTTCTTTTGCTTCTTCAGACATACCAGCGGCTTCGATCTTATCTTCTAATTGCTCAAGATCACTTTGCCCTTCTTCACTATCACCTAACTCTTTTTGAATCGCTTTCATTTGTTCGTTAAGGTAATACTCACGTTGACTGCGTTCCATTTGCTTTTTAACACGGCTACGAATGCGCTTTTCAACTTTTAGAATATCTTCTTCGTTTTCCATCATACCCATTAGGTATTCGAAACGTTCAGTCACATTAGTTAACTCTAATGCGGTTTGTTTATCTTCTAAACTCAACGGCATATGCGCAGCAATCGTGTCCGCAAGACGCTCTGGTTCATCAATACCATTAACAGAAGCGAGTACTTCAGGCGGGATTTTTTTATTAAGTTTGATGTAAGACTCGAACTGGCCAAGCACGCTGCGTATTAGCGCTTCCTCTTCTTTTTCATCAACCGCTTCACTTTCTAGCAGTTCAACTTCAGCAAAGAAATATTCTTCATGCTCGATATTACGAACGATATTAGCTCGCTGTACACCTTCTACTAACACTTTTACCGTGCCGTCAGGTAGTTTTAATAACTGTAGAATATTAGCAACTGTGCCAACTGGATATAAGTCTTCTATTTTAGGATCATCTAAAGAAGCTTCAGTTTGTGCCACTAATAGTACTTTTTTGCCCTGCTCCATCGCTGCTTCTAAACAACTGATTGATTTTTTTCTGCCGACAAATAATGGAATAACCATGTGCGGATAAACAACAACATCACGGAGTGGTAAGACAGGTAACGTCAACAGTTGATCTGTTTCTAATTTCATATTGTCCCCGGAAAAAGAATTGAGAATGAATACTGAATAACACTAAGTTAACTAAGCAGCTAATCAATGGAATTGCCGTAAAATTATTTTAAGTAACATTAATACTGGGGATGGTTTGTTTTTTTTCAAGCATTTAAATAAAAAAAGAGAGCTAAATACTCTCTTTTTTTATTATGCAGCTATTAATTGCTTATTTATCAGACGATACCAGTTTATTATCTTCTTCTGAATAAATTAACAATGGTGATGAATCACCTAGAATAACACTTTCATCAACCACTACTTTACTTACGTTTTCAACAGATGGTAAGTCGTACATAGTATCTAGCAATACCGCTTCAACAATAGATCGTAAACCACGCGCGCCAGTTTTACGAGACATTGCCTTTTTAGCCATTGCCGTTAATGCTTCAGGACGGAATTCAAGTTCTACATTCTCTAATCCAAATAAAGCAGCATATTGTTTAGTAATTGCATTTTTAGGTGCCGTTAAAATTTCAACTAGTGCTTCTTCATCTAATTCAGTTAATGTTGCAATCACTGGTAAACGCCCAATAAATTCAGGAATTAAACCGTATTTTGTTAAATCTTGAGGTTCTACTTTTTTGAACGTTTCGCTTAAAGATTCTTTGTTATCTTTATCGCGTACCGTTGCAGCAAAACCAATCCCTGCACCAGTATTAATACGCTGTTCAATAATGCTATCTAAGCCAGAGAATGCTCCGCCACAGATAAACAAGATTTTAGAGGTATCAACCTGAATAAACTCTTGGTTTGGATGCTTACGTCCACCTTGTGGTGGAATAGAAGCAACCGTACCTTCAATTAGTTTTAATAACGCTTGTTGAACACCTTCACCAGACACATCACGTGTAATAGACGGATTCTCAGACTTACGAGTTATTTTATCGATTTCATCAATATAGATAATACCGCGTTGCGCTTTCTCAGGATCATAGTCACATTTTTGCAATAACTTCTGAATAATGTTTTCAACATCTTCACCCACATAACCCGCTTCAGTTAGTGTCGTTGCATCAGCCATAGTGAAAGGCACATCTAATAATCTTGCCATGGTTTCAGCTAATAGTGTTTTACCACTACCGGTTGGACCAATTAACAAAATGTTAGATTTGCTTAACTCAACACCATCGGCCATATCACCGTGTTTTAAACGTTTGTAATGATTATAAACGGCAACAGAAAGCACTTTTTTCGCTAAGTCTTGACCAATAACATAATCATCTAAAGAAGCACGAATCTCATGAGGTGTTGGTAGTTTTTTCTTGCTCGTACTGGCTTCTGCAGTACTTGTAAGTTCGGCGATTTCTTCTTTAATGATATCATCACAAAGATCAACACACTCGTTACAAATATAGACAGAAGGCCCTGCAATCAGTTTTTTTACTTCATGCTGGCTTTTACCACAGAACGAACAATACAATAGGCTGCTATTATTAGCATCATTGTTATTTTTATCCGACATAGTTCTAATTATCCCTTAGTTAAGCTCTACGAGTTAAGACTGAGTCGACAATACCATAATCAACGGCTTCTTGAGCTCGCATAAAGTTATCACGGTCAGTATCTCGCGCAATCACTTCAATATCTTTACCCGTATGCAATGCTAATAATTCATTCATACGTTGTTTTGTTGCTATGATTTCTTTTGCATGTATTTCAAAGTCAGATGCCTGCCCTTGGAAGCCGCCTAATGGCTGATGAATCATCACCTTAGCATTAGGTAATACATGGCGTTTACCTTCAGCGCCACTGGCTAATAAAAATGCGCCCATGCTAGCAGCCATTCCCATGCAGATAGTGCTCACGTCTGGTTTAATAAACTGCATAGTATCGTAAATAGCCATACCTGCACTAATAGAACCACCTGGAGAATTAATGTAGATGTAAATATCTTTTTCTGTACTTTCAGACTCTAAAAAAAGTAATTGAGCTGTGATCACATTAGCCATGTGATCTTCAACCGGACCCGTTAAAAATATAACACGTTCTTTTAATAGTCGAGAATAGATATCATATGAACGCTCGCCTTTTGCTGTTTGTTCAACAACCATAGGGATAAGCGCGTTACTGATTTGTTCGGTATTTCCAGCAAATGGGTTAGTCATATTCCATCCTAATTATTTGTTTTTCTTATTTGTACAAAAATGAAAATGGCCCGAGTGAAATCACTCGAGCCATTGAAATGCATAACCACTTGAATTAATAGTTAAATAGACTATTAAGCAGCAGGTTTATTCATCACTTCATCGAACGATTTGTTCACTTCACTTACTTTAGCTTTTTCAATGATAAAATCAACTGCTTGCTCTTCTAATGCAACATTTTCCATGTTTTGCATTAGTTCTTTGTTGTTTTTGTAATATTCAACAACTTCAGCTGGATTTTCGTAAGCAGATGCAGCATTTTCAATTAATGCAGATACTTTATCTTGGTCAACTTTTAACTCATTAACTTTGATAACTTCACCTAATAAAAGCCCTACTTTTACACGCTTTTCAGCTTGCTCAGTAAATAGTTCAGCTGGTAACTCAGGCATATTGCTTGCGTCCATTTCTTTACCGTAACGTTCCATAGCTTGTTTACGTAATACGTTAACTTCACCATCGATAAGTGCTTTAGGCACTTCAACATCGTTACTTTCAACTAATGCAGTTAATACGTTATCTTTCGCAGTATTTTTTAATACTTGCTCAAGTTCACGTTGCATGTTTTTCTTAACGTCATCTTTAAGAGTCGCTAAGTCACCGCTTTCAACGCCGAATTTTTTAACAAATTCTTCAGTTAATTCAGGTAATGTTTGCTCTTCAACTTTAGTTAAGTTGATTGCAAATTGTGCTGTTTTACCTTTTAACTGTTCTGCATGGTAATCTTCAGGGAAAGTTACGTCGATATTGAACTCTTCGCCTGCTTTTTTACCCACGATGCCTGATTCAAAACCAGGGATCATACGATTACTACCTAAAACGATTTGGAAACCTTCAGCTTTACCGCCTTCGAAGATTTCACCATCGATAGAACCTTCAAAATCAATCGTTACTTGGTCATCGTTTTGAGATTCACGTTCAACAGCATTCCATTCAGCGTGTTGCTTTTGTAACGTTACTAACATTTTATCTAAGTCAGCATCTTCAACTGTTGTTTTTACAGTTTCTACTGCTAGAGACTCTAGCGCATTTAATGTTACTTCTGGGTAAACTTCAAATGTTGCAGTGAAAACAAAATCTTCGCCTTTTTGACGAGCAAGTGGTGCAACAGCAGGTGCGCCAGCAGGATTTAGTTTTTCAGCCATAATTGCTTCATAAAAGTTGCGTTGCATAATTTCGCCGCCAACTTCTTGCTCAACAGCAGCACCAAAACGTTTAGCGATAACTGACGCTGGAACTTTACCTGGACGGAAACCATCAACACGTTGTGTTTTAGATAGATGGCGAAGACGCCCATCAAATTCTTTATCAAATGTTTCAGCAGCAACAGTAATTGTTAATACGCGCTCTAGGCCTTGTGTAGATTCAACAGAAACTTGCATTTTATTTCCTTTATCTTTTACGTTAAAAATTGTATTTACTGATAAAAGCCTATTTTTCGTTCGCTTTCATCACTAAGGTGTATTTGCTTAGACTAACTGCATGATAAAATCACACCTTAATCAAAATCATTTTATGATTTTTATAGTGAAATTTAAGACGCGCCATTATAGACACTGTTTCAGTGATAGTCGATAGGTAGCGGCTAGTAAAAACCGAGTGGTAGCTCAGTTTTTTAGGAGATCTGCCATATTTTTTACAATTAGCAAAAAATATGTGAGCAAAATCAAATTAATGCGTGTCTTTGATAACATCATTAGATCAACTCAGTGTTGACTTAATAAAACGTTTCAGTACCAACAAAGTCGTATTTTTCTATTTTTAAATATTGTGAGCTGCTTATTTGTATGGAAACTAAAAATAACAGATATTAACTTACATAACCCCAGTTCTGGTTAATGGAGTCGTAATACTATTTAAAGTTATAAAGTTATAAAGTTATATTCTTTAAGTTACAGTGCCGTTAGTTTTGTCTAGTTCAAGGTGAATGATTGAAGCAATAACTGATTATAGGGAAATCATTTAACGTAGAAATTAGCGAAAATAATGGTGTTATATCGCTTTCGTTATCCGGAACTGAGGTTACATATCTGAACCCAAGAGTTATTAACAATTGTGTTATTTCAGCGGAGGTATTGCATATGAGTAAGCGCGAAAAAATAAACTATCTTGAATTCCCAGCTAAAGACTTAGCGGCTACTAAAGTATTTTTTAATCAAGTGTTTAAATGGGAGTTTACAGATTATGGACCAGAGTATATTGCCTTTAAGGAGGAATCAGGCTTTAACGGTGGTTTTTATCAATCGGACCTTTATTCCTGTTCTAATAACGGCGCTGCATTAACTATTTTTTACTCTGCTAATATCATGCGCACTGAACAAAAAATAACTGCAGCAGGTGGGGAAATAACCACGCCTTTATTTACTTTCCCCGGTGGTGTCCGTTTTCATTTTAGTGATCCTAATGGCAACGAGTTCGGCGTTTGGTCTGAGTCTGAACAAGTGCAACCTGAATAAACAATAATAGGTAGGAATTTTAGTAATCATCCCTCCAAAAACCAGAGTAATTTAATACACTCTGGTTAGTTAAGTTTTTAACTTTGTACGTAATCAGGTAACTTATTGAACCAACAACGACTCTACAAAGAATCCGTGGATCCCTGAGAATACAATTTGAGCGCCAATAGCAGAAACAAATAACCCTGTTATTTTAGGTAAAACTTCCAGACCTTGTTGCCCTAATAAACGTTGGATTTTGTTAGAGAACAATAATACAACAGCTACTGAAGCAACCGCAGCAATCAATGCTAAAACAACCACGATAGTATCTTTCAATCCATCTAATTCAGCGCCAATTACCATTAATATACCGATCATACCAGGGCCAACTGTGACTGGAATGGCTAATGGAACGATGGCAAAATCCACACCACGTTTATTAGAGCCTTGAGGGCCTTCTGGCACTTCAGTTCCGCCCTTGATCATTTCTAAAGCACTTAAAAATAATACCGTACCCGCACCAATTTTAAATGCGTTTAATGTGATGCCAAATAAGCTGAAAATATATTGTCCAAAGATCAGGAACACTAAACTGATAATAAGCACAGTAATGCTTAACTTAATAATGACATTCTTTTTCTCAGAAGAGGTCAAATTTTTGCTCAAAATCAAAAAAACTGATAGCACAAAAAACGGTGTCATCATAAAAAATAGTTTTAAATATAGGGTAATTACTTGTTCCATCTAGCGTCTCATTAACAATTAAAAAGTGATCCCAACTCAAGGTCAGAAATTTCAGCGCGATGCTAACATAGGCGTATTGATAAGCTAGGCACTTTTTAAAATAAAATGCAGATTTATCGGGAAATTAACGATTGTTACAAAATTCACCCATATTGAATGTTAACTTTGCTTGGTTAATTATTTTCAACATCTTGCTTAATATTCATAACTCCCTTTTACAACAGAGTGACACCGATACATTGAACAGCTATTTAGCGGAATGGGTATCAGTTTTATTAGGTCAAATCCACAAAACGAGCTGATAATAAGTCAGCCAAATCTTGCGCCGCTAACTGGATTTCTAAGCCCCTTTTGCCCGCGCTCACGTAAATATTATCGTGATCATTTGCACTACTATCAATCAAGGTTGTTAATAACTTCTTTTGCCCTAGTGGGCTAACACCACCGAGCACATACCCTGAAGAACGTAATACATCATTTTTATCTGCCATTTGTGCTTTTTTAGCGTTTAACGCCGACGCCACTGCTTTTAAATTAAGTTGTTCAGTCACAGGTAAAACCGCCACCACAAGTAGTTTATCGACTTCAACCACTAATGTTTTAAATACTTGCAACGCATCCACATTCAATTTTTCAGCCGCTTCTAAACCATAAGAAGCCGCTTTTTTATCATGTTTGTATTGATGCACCTGAAAATTAATATTATGTTTCTCTGCTATTTTAATTGCGGGTGTCATTTTTTACTCGCTTATTATAAATAAATTAATTTGTGGTTAACCGTTCGGTTAAACGACTATTACGACTTGCTCTGTTTCTTACTGAACTGGCTACTAACGACAAATCAGCAATCAGCGTTAATTGTTTTTTCGCGCGTGTAATACCCGTATAAATTAACTCACGATTCATCACCGGTAATGCATAATCCGGCAAAGCAAGTAAGGTATGTTTAAACTCCGAACCTTGGCTTTTATGAACCGTCATCGCAAACACCGTTTGATGCGTTGGTAACCGGCTAGGTTGAAAGTCAGCAACAGAGCCGTCGGGCATCACAAAATAAACCCTTAATTGTCCACTTTGATCTTCTAAACACAATCCTATATCTCCGTTAAACAATCCAAGGTGATAACTGTTTTCTGTCACCATCACTGGGCGGCCAAGGTACCAAGTTTGTGTAAGATCAAAGCGACGCGCTAATAAACCGGCTTTTTGTAATATTTTTTCACAGCGATGATTTAAATTATCTACGCCCCACTCCTGTTCACGGGTGGCACAGAGAATTTTAAAATCATTAAACTGCTGTAAAAGCTGTTTAGCATTATCTCGGTTATCTTCATTGATGGTGCATAAAGCAGATAAATAAGGCCCATAACCATCAATCACTAACTGTTCAAAAATAGCATCACTTTGTGAGTCATTAAGGTAATAGTTTAAATCATCGTATTGTTTGCATAACGCCAATAGCTTAGCTGCGGTAATACCACCTTTATTAATAGCAGACGCGAGATAACCAATCCCTGAGAATTGATCAAAGCGATAGCTTTTTTGTAATAAACATAAGTTATCAGACATAGTCGCTTGTGCAGAATGAGCTTGATTTAACAAACAATCAAATCCGGTTAAATCGGCTAATTGCTGGGCTTTCTGTTGGCTATAACCCGATTCAATAAACGAACAAATATCACCTAATACCGCGCCCGCTTCAACGGACGCTAATTGGTCTTTATCACCTAACAGAATTAAACGCGCCTGATCAGGTAGCGCACTTAATAACTTAGCCATTAGCGGTAAATCAACCATTGAAGCTTCATCCACCAGCAGTAAATCTAACACTAATTTATTATGTTCATTATGACGAAAGTGAGCACTATTGTTACGCACGCCTAATAAACGATGAATAGTGCTCGCATCAGTAGGAATGAGTTGCGCAACCGTCTTATCTAAACCGAGATCCGCTAACGCATTAGTGATCGACTCCGTTAAACGCGCCGCTGCTTTGCCCGTTGGCGCAACCATTTTAATCATTAAATCTGGCTGAGCATGTAACAGCAAAGCTAATAATTTAACCACTGTGGTTGTTTTACCAGTGCCGGGGCCACCGGAAATAACACAACGCGCTGACGTTAACGCTAATGCCGCACTTATTTTTTGCCAATCACAACGCACTTGATTAGTAATTAGCGAGTCTAACGGTGTTAAATCAGCTGCGCAGGTAGCATTGTTAAAAACAGCTTCAACCGCTACCCAGTCAACTGCGGCATTAGCGATAATATCTAACTGTTTCTCACATAAACGCTGCACCGATTGCGTTGTATTTTGATGCCATGCTTGCCATAAATAACCGTACTGAGGTTTGAATAACTGCGTTAAATACGCTTTGCTTTCTGCACTTACCTGTACATCGATAGGTTGCAATAATTTATCTGAAATGAGCTGTTCAAATTCAGCATAACGCGCCATAAATAAGGCATTATATTGCAAACGTAAAGGTGCATCATCACCGCAACAAAGACTCTCATTTAATAGATAATGAGTTTGTTGCTGATCATGAAAAATACAAGAAATTTGTAAACGTTCACTTTCAGTTTTTGAATCTAAAGAGAGTTGCAAACAATGCTGATGAAACAAGCCACCTATTTTATCAATAGGTAAACAAATATGCCCGCCACCAAGTTGCTGACTCACTAACGCGGCCGTTAATTGCATTAAGTTATCGGCGCCTAATTGCGCCATAAATTTTGCAAAATGAAAATCGATTGGTCGAATTTGCTGATTTAACTGCCAACGTTTTAATAAAGCTAACATATCCTGCTTATTAGTAATTCCCTGCTCAGTGGTCATGCCCTGTCCGCTTACGATTCCCTGAACAGACTTAACCCCAAGGTTATTATTTTTATCTAGCATGACAAACCCTCTCGCAGTTTTTCTGCACTTAACTCACCGCTTAATAACTTATCTAATTTATCAATCAATTCGAATGTTGGTTTAGTAAAATAAGAGCCTGCGTTGTGCTCACCTTGCATGCCACGTAAGAAGGTATAAAACACACCTCCAATATGCTGTTCATAATCATAATCAACAAGGCGTGATTTTAACAAACGATGTAAAGCCAGCGTATACAACTGATATTGGAAATCATAACGATGCTCAACAATCGCATCGGCCATCGCTTGTTCGCTATAATCAGCGAGGCTATCACCCAAGTAGTTTGATTTATAATCCAACACAAAATATTGCCCTTGATATTCAAAGGTTAAATCGATAAAACCTTTTAACATGCCTTGCACTTGGTTGAACTGCAATAAACCGGCACGTGCCGATAAAGGATCATAATGTGTGATCAATTGATTAATGGATGAGGCGTCAATTGGTTGCATTGGAATAAAGAATTGCATCTCTACTTTCTTTTGCGCGGAACTTAATTGTGACAACGATAAATCAGGATATTCACTGGCCGCTAAACGATGCGCTAAAATATGTGAGATCCATTCACTGACTATGCTTGCCCACTCTTCGACAGGTTCATAATGATTAATGGTTAGGCGTTCCGTTAACCAAGGAACTAACTTCTCTGCCGGGCTATCTTGAAAATCAATCTCTTCAAACAACTCATGTAAAAAAGTACCGTGTTTTGCGCCTCGTGGAAAACTAAACACATTATTAACCGGCTGCTCTTGTACCAATAAAGACGGTTGCAATAACGAAGCGTGCTGAGTCACTAATTGCTCTGTAATTTGTGCACTTTCTTGAGGGATTTTTTTAGTCTGTTTGTCTTCAATCGTTGGCCCACTATGGAAACGAGATAACGCAGAGTAACTAGTCACCCACCAGTTCTTTTCAATAACACCAGCAAACTGCTTAGGTGCAATCAATTGTGCCGGTGATTGACTGGTCGCTTGGTAAATTTCAGTCAACAACTTAGGCGCATTGCGGATACCGATATGTTGCGACATATCACACACACCTTTTAATAAATGCTGTAATTTTTGATCGTCACCCGCTTGTAACTCTTCACCGGCTTTAATCGATAAATAACCCAATGCACTTTTGCTTAATGGTGTGACTTTCGAGCGCCCTTTTTTATAAGGGCCGATCCCTAAATAACAGCGATACACACTACGCGTTAACCCAACATATAACAGGCGAATATCTTCCGCTAACAGCTCTTTAGCAGTACTTTCTTTATTCGCGTCATCTGCATTTAAATCAAACACTAAACGTTGCTTAGCATCATGAAATAAACATTCTTTAGGTTCACGATATAAACCACTGAATGGAATAAATACAATATCGTATTCCAATCCTTTAGATTTATGTAACGTACTCACCTGTACTAGTTCTTTTTCGCTCTCTAAACGTTGTTTCTGTTCACCTTGTTCATTTTTAGCATTATTTATCTGTTCACTAAACCAACGTAATAAAGCAAAAGAACCTTCATAGACCATGCTATTTTTTTGCAATAATTCAGCAAGGTGTAATAAGTCTGTTAATGCACGCTCGCCTTGGTTTTGCGCTAATAAGTTAGCACTAATGTTTTGCTCGTGAAAACACTGTTGTAACATTACCAATATACCGCTTTCTTCCCACACTGTTTTATAACGCGCGAAATCAGCAATTTTAGCTTCCCAACTAGCCGTATCAGAAAAGGTAAAATGAATTTGGTAAGGAGTGAGCGAAAATAACTTACAAGCAATTGCAGAGCGTAAATAACGTTCATTGCTCGGGTGTAAACAGGCGCTTAATAAACGTAATAAATCTTGTGCTAAGGTGCTCGCAAATACACTGTCTTTAAGCGATAAATACACACTATTAATATTTTCTTCTAATAATGCTTTACGAATAATGCTCGCTTCATTACCGGTACGCACTAACACCGAAATATTATTCGCTAGAATCGGTGACTGATTACCTTCGCTATCTTCTAAATAAGCTTGCTGTTGTTGTGCTAACAATAATATTGCTTTAATTTCATTCACCGCGGCTTGCGCACTCGCATGCCTAAAAGCATCACTGCTTAAACCACCATTGATATGTAATAATTGTAAGGCGCTTTGCTGATCATCATCGGGATTATTCACCACTAATTTTTTACGCTTAATCGGTGGCGCTTGTACAGGATAAAAAGGGATGTCTTGATCATAGATAAAAGGAGCTATTCTATGCTGGAAAAAACCATTTACTGCATCAATCATTTGTGCACTAGATCGATAGTTATTATCTAAACTATAATGTGCAGTCACTGCGTTGCGCGCTTTCATATAAGTAAATATATCCGCACCACGGAAACTGTAAATCGCTTGTTTAGGATCCCCAATCATAAATAA
>TARA_R110001583_G_scaffold179574_1_pt1 | contig 15532 bp, 17 predicted proteins | sample TARA_R110001583 | Tara Oceans TARA_R110001583 (sample SAMEA4398432) | marine metagenome | biome: Polar Biome; feature: [MES] marine water layer (ENVO:01000295) within the mesopelagic zone...; material: water (ENVO:00002006), including particulate matter (ENVO:01000060) such... | reverse complement strand
GAAGCAGGGAAATAGTACGACTACGCCCTGTTTCTTACTCTACTCAGGACATGGCAAGGGTGGCTGTACCTGGCGGTTGTTTTGGATCTGTTCTCACGCAGAGTAGTGGGCTGGTCCATGAAGCCGACGCTAGCACGCGAGATCGTTTTAGACGCACTCATGATGGCTGTCTGGCGTCGCAAGCCTCGTAGTAGAGTACTGTTCACTCAGATCAAGGGTCTCAATATGGAAGCGACGACTGGAGACGATTCTGTCTTCACCACAATCTTGAACCCAGTATGAGTCGGCGCGGCAATTGCTGGGACAATGCTGTTGCGGAGGCATTTTTTAGTAGTTTGAAAAAAGAGCGAATTAAAAAACGCATCTACAAAACCAGAGATTTAGCTCGAGCAGATATCTTCGATTACATCGAAGTATTCTATAATCGAAATCGGCGCCACAGCCATCTGGGCGGCTTGAGCCCAGAGGCTTTCGAGATAGCCTTAGCGTGAGGCTTCGACGTGTCTAAAAACCTGGGGCACTCCAATATCCACTTTCGTGACAAGCGAGGCAATCAACAGCAGGCGACCTTATCGGTCAAGCATGCAGAGATGACAGTTTGTCCACCGATTGGAAAACAGAAAAAATACCCAAAACAGAAGCTTAGTATTATTTTTGCAGAAGAGAAAACCCGCCCGAAGGGCGCTCCCCTATCACCTGGAAGTTGGCCACTAACCTTCCCGTTGCCAATCACGCCGACGCAGTGCAAAAGCTTGTTTGGTATTCACGGCGTTGGAACATCGAGACCTTCTTCAAGACCTTGAAAACGGGCTGCCGGATTGAGGATATACGCCTCACCACAGCTGATCGACTCGCCAACTGCATTGCGCTCTGCTGTGTCGTGTCCTGGCGAATATCATGGTTGACTATACTGCAGCGCCAATCCTCAACGACCTCTCCTGCAGCTGTTTTTACGGATATTGAAAGAGCTCTTCTTGACCGATCCATGCCGTCAAACAGTCAAGGCACACGACGCGATATAGCTTTTTATATAACCGCTGTTGCTCGCCTGGGTGGTTATCTGGATCGCTCAAGTGATCCTCTCCCTGGACGGACTGTTCTATGGCGAGGCTTCATCCGCTTAGCAGATCTCGTTGCTGGATTCCAAGCTGCCAATGCAGATGCATCATCGACTTGTGGGTAATTGCAAGTCCACAAAACCCATCTACCCAAGCTAATTTCATCTATTCACACTACTGGTCTCTCGTTGGTTTTGGAGATCATCATGACCTGAGAAATCAATCCCACTCGCGCCTTTTGGCTTGGCTATCTTTACTGTGCATCGGCGCTGAAAATACCTTTAAGTGATTACGCCGCCTCACAGGTGTTAACCCTCACCGATCCGCTGACATGGGAGAAGCGGCTAAGTGTGCAAGGGCTGCCGGTGCCACCACGCTGACGTCCCGCCCGGTTTGTAGCGGTGGAAATGGCGATATGATTAGCTCAAGTGCCGACCTAAAAGTGTACTTGTGCAGCGACCCCGTGGATATGAGTAAACAAATCGATGGCTTGGCTTTGCTTGTTCAGGAAGCCATGGCGCCAAATCCGTTCGATAAGGCGCTGTTTGTTTTCGGCAACCGTCAACGCGATAAGGTGAAGTTTCTGGCCTTGGATCTTTGGGGGGCTGCGCCATCGATTACGTTGAGGCCTATAAGTGGTTGATCGTTCCTCTGACGGTGATCTACTTCGTAGCCGCTACGATTTGGACGCGGAATCGGCGCGAAATCATCGCCGAGTAAGCCATTTTCTATCTCAACATTGTTTTGTCAGTTGCAGACGGCTCGATAGTTAAGGCGGTAAAAGAGCTTGTCGATCAGCACGACAGGTTGGCTTATGAAATACGGTCAGTCATATGGCGGATTTGTGACACAATTGCTTGAAAATATAAGGCTTTTAACAACCCTGGCAGAGTTTCAGTTTTTCGCAAAATGAAAATAACATTTTATTCCGTGAGCTTCCAAGGCTGCGGCAGGCGTCCTATGCTCTCTTTAGCTCAACGGTGTCAATTTGCTATGACATCTATTCGTGATCAGGTCTCGGTAAGCCTAACGTTAGCCGCGTCCAGACAGCCATAAGATGATTTATCAGGAGACTCGGCTATGAGAGAACAAGACATTGAGCTGGTGGCGTCATACTTCACGATCTCAGGCGACGTTTATCCGTCAGCACCATCCGAGGTTAGCCCGCATGCGCTTCAGAATCGGATCGAAGCCGCGGCACGAGCGGGATATAAGGGAATAGGCCTCCTGCTTCAGGACCTACAGGCCGCCAAAAACCAATATGGCATGTCAAGTATCCGATACATGCTGGATGAGCATGGTATGAAGCATATCCATCTTGAGTTCCTTGTGGACTGGTACCTAGGTGGTAAAGAGCGGGTTGCCTCTGACAAGTATCGCCACGAGATACTAACTGCAGCCCAGGCTCTGGGAGCCGAGACGGTCAAGGTGGGGCCCAGCATCCAGGAGACCCGGCAGGCCGACGTCCCACGTATGGCCGACGCCTTTGCTGGCCTTTGCCAAGACGCGGCTCCTTACGGTGTCAATATCGCCTTCGAGTTTCTGCCGTTCAGCAATGTGAGTCAGATTGATACGGCGCTCGCCATTGTTGAGGGTGCCAACCAGCCTAATGGCGGTTTGTTGCTGGATATCTGGCATATCAAGCGGGGAGGTATGGGGTTCGAGGAGATTCGCAAGGTACCGTTACGATTCATCAAGGCCGTAGAGGTCAACGATGCCTCAAGTAAACCCTTGCCGTCACTGTTCGAGGATTCCACCCACCATCGCCGTTTATGCGGAGAGGGCGATCTGGACGTGCCAGCCTTCCTTCAAGCGATACAGGAAGCTGGCTATCGGGGTCCTTACGGTGTCGAAGTTCTGTCCAGGGAGTTTCGCCAGCGGCCGCTGGAGGAGATGGCCCGGGAGTCGTACGACACCACTATGCAGCAATTTGTAAAGATAACCGAGCGGTAGGCGAGTGGATGCCGAGCCTCTCATCCATGTCCTAATCAATATTTCATTTCCAACAACATTGCGAGGAGTCTCATGAAAATTGCCCTGATTGGCGCTGGACGTATCGGCAAGGTGCATGCCGAAGCCATTGCTGCCCAACCAGAGATCACTCTGGCCGCGGTGACCGATTTTCATCGCCCGGCGGCCGAGGAATTGGCCGAACGGTATGGTAGCCGAGTGATGGATGCCGAGGAGGTGTTTGCCTCGCCCGATATAGATGCCGTGTTGATTGCCTCGAGCACTCCGACTCATGCGGACTATCTCGAGCAAGCGGCGCGTAGCGGCAAGGCGATCTTGTGTGAAAAGCCGATTGACTTGGATTTGGCGCGGACTCGAGAAGCCCTTAAGGTGCTGGCTGAGCATCCGGTGACTTGTGCGCTTGGTTTCAACCGTCGTCATGATCCGCAGTTCGCCGCTCTCAAACATGGACTCGAAGAGGGGCGTATCGGCACGCTGGAGACCCTGACCATCATCAGCCGCGATCCTGCGCCTCCGCTGGCCGAGTATGTTGCAGCATCGGGGGGACTGTTTCGCGATATGATGATTCACGACTTCGACATGGCACGCTGGCTGCTGAATGAACCGATCACGCATATCCAGGCCGCCGGCAGCTGCCTCATTGATCAGGACATCGGTGATGCGGGAGACATCGATACCGCCATGGTCACCCTGACTACGTCGAGTGGGCGGTTGTGCCATATCAATAATTCACGTCGCGCCTGTTACGGCTACGATCAGCGCATCGAAGCCTTCGGGAGCTCCGGCATGCTCCAGGCGCAGAACGAGAGTGAGACACGGCTACGCTTCACCGGTGAGCTTGGCGAAGTCGAGGAGAAGCCGAAGTGGTTTTTCCTGCAGCGCTATGCCGAAGCCTATGGACGAGAAATCGTGGATTTTGCCCGGGCCTGGCGCGAACAAAGCGAGCCCCTGGCATCCGCCGAGGACGGACTTGAGGCGCTTCGGTTGGCCGAAGCTGCCGAACTATCACTTCGCGAGGGTCGTCGTGTGGCACTAAATGAAATTCTCTGAATAGAAAAGCGATCAAGACAACATGCGAATGTGGCATCCCAGCACGGATGCACGATTTCCCTCAAAACACGATAGTTTCCTCCCTTCCGGCGTGCCTTACCGACTCGGCGCTTCATTCAGGTCAGGTGGCTGTGTGCGTCGGCTTTTTCTGGAGCCACTGATGGCAAAAGACAAGTTCATTTACAGTGCTCAACCCGCTCGGGTGATTTTCGGCAAAGATTCGCTGCAAGAGTTAGCAAGTGAAATCGAGCGTCTCGGAGCACATCGTGCGCTCGTTCTGTGTACCCCTGATCAGCGGAAGCAGGCCGAACACGTTGCCGATCTACTGGGTTCTCGGGCGGCGGGAATCTTCGACAAGGCCGTCATGCACGTGCCGATTGAAACGGCCCGTGAGGCTCAAAAAGTGGCCAAGCAGCTGCAGGCTGACTGTGCCGTGGCCATTGGTGGCGGATCGACGACAGGACTTGGCAAGGCCATTGCCATGGAGTCCGAACTGCCGATCCTGGCGATCCCGACCACGTATGCGGGATCCGAAATGACGCCGGTCTATGGTTTGACCGAACAGGGGCTGAAAAGGACCGGCAAGGACCCGCGAGTTCTACCCAAGACAGTCATCTATGATCCTAGCCTGACTCTGAGCCTGCCGATCGAGCTGTCGATCACCAGTGGCATGAATGCAATTGCCCATGCTGCCGAAGGTCTCTATGCCCAGGATGGTAATCCGGTAATGTCATTGATGGCCGAAGAAGGCATTCGGTCGATGGCGCAGGGACTAACGGCGCTTGTGAGTAATGCTGATGACTACGCTGCACGCAGCGATTGCTTGTATGGTGCCTGGCTCTGCGGCACAGTGCTGGGGCATGTGGGCATGGCGTTGCACCACAAACTCTGCCATACGTTGGGGGGTAGTTTCAATTTACCTCATGCTCCGACCCACACTGTGGTGTTGCCCCACGCCATCGCGTTCAATGCCGAGGCCGCACCGGAAGCGGCAAGGCGCATAGCCAGAGCATTGGGCAACGAGCAATCCTCGCCAGGGGCAGCACTTTACGATCTTGCAAAGCGCCTGGGTGCGCCCTTGAAGCTGAGTGAATTGGGACTAACTGAAACCGACTTGGATCGCGCTACGGACATTGCTCTCGCCAATCCTTACTGGAACCCTCGTCCAATAGAGCGCGAGGGTATTCGGAAACTGTTGCAGGATGCCTTCGAGGGAGTCCGACCATCATAAAGATGAGAGCCCGGCACGCCTGTAACCTAGGCGTGCCTCTGCGACTCATAGCGTGTTCCAGTTTCCCTCAAAGCCTTTCTTGCGGAAGTCTTCCAGAAGGAAATCAATGAACAGGCGTGTCTTGGCGGGCATATAGCGTCGTTCTTGAAAAGCGATGTTAATGATTAGCTTGGGAAGGTGCCAGTCTTGTAAAACGGGAATAAGCCGTCCTGCAACTAGATCGTCATAGATAACGTACATCGGCTGTACGAGAATGCCAAGGCCCGCGAGAGCAGCTGAGCGGATTATCTGTCCATCATTACTTTCAAGTATGGGCTCAATATTTACCGAGGCCTTGTCGCTACCACGACTAAAATTGAGACGATAAGGGTTGTAAGCATGACTATAAACTATCATGTCATGATGACTAAGTTTATCTACTTTTTTAGGGGCCCCTCTGCGGCGCAAATACTCGGGTGAAGCGGCAAGCACACGCCGATTCTCTGCGAGTCGCCGAACCGTTATATTGGAGTCTGGCTCGAATTCTCGAGTACGTATGGCAAGGTCGATCCCACTATCCATGATGTCGTAGTAACGGTTTGCGCCTACGATATGAATCTTGATTCTTGGGTAACGCTTCTTGAACTCAGGTAGCAGTGGTGCGATATGTAGTTTTGAGAATGAAATAGACGCCGTAACGGTAAGAGTTCCTGTTGGCTCTACGACGGATGAGTTAACGGCGGCTTCCGCTTCGTGATATTCGTTCAATAAATTCTTACTGCGCTGATAAAAGTCATGACCGATCTTAGTCAGTGATAAGCGGCGAGTGTTGCGCTCCAGTAAACGGACTTTCAGTCTAGATTCCAGCGAATTTAAATGTCGTGTGGCACTGGCATTGGAAATATCGAGAAGCTCGGCGGCTTTGGACAATGTGCCTAGATCCACTGCATGAACAAAAAGCTCAAGCTCGGTTATTCTGTCCATTATGTGGGCTCTCCATTTTTAAAGCAGTTTTTCCGTATAGAAAAAGCCTTTTTCAATAACGATGTTTTGTTAGATCGGGCTGTTATCTATTATTTAATGAAAAGGTATTTTGGGTAATATTAATTTGAAGGAGGAATAATGCAAAACTTAAACGAAAGAACCATTACACAAGCTGTTTTGAAAAGCAACGAAAGAACCGGCGATGATCGTCTTCAAGAGATAATGGGCAGCCTTGTGCGGCAACTGCACGCGTTCGCCCGTGAGGTCAACCTTACCGAAGAAGAGTGGCAGTATGGTATTGAGTTTCTGACATCAGTCGGGCAGATATGCAGTCCGAGTCGCCAGGAGTTCATTCTCTTGTCAGACACCTTAGGACTATCGACGTTAGTCATTGCGCAGAATCACAAAAAGCCTGCAGGATGCACAGAGGCCACCGTTTTCGGTCCTTTCCATGTGGAGGGGGCCCCTCATTACAAACTAGGCGACGATATCAGCAATGGTATGACAGGGGAGCCATGGTATGTTCGAGGCAAGATAATTAACCAAAAGGGTGATCGCATTCCAAATGCCAGAATTGAAGTCTGGCAGGCAGACGATGCTGGTTTCTATGATGTGCAGTCATCCAACCTAGAAGAATACCAGGGACGTGGAGTACTGAACGCCGATGAGCAGGGAAACTATTATTTTAAGTCGATCATACCCGAGGCCTATCCGATTCCTCATGACGGACCAGTGGGACAAATGCTGGAGGCCTTGAATCGACACCCATGGCGCCCCGCTCATTTGCACTTCATGATCACAGCTCCCGGTTATGAGCGCCTCGTAACACACGTTTTTCGTGAAGGGGGCGACTATCTGGATTCCGATGCTGTGTTTGGCGTCCGCTCATCGCTCATCGCCAATTGGATCCGCCATGAAAAAGGTATAACACCTTACGGTAATCATTCCGACATCCCATTTTATACCATGGATTTCGATTTCGTATTAAATACCGAAGCCGAGTAAAGGCTCTTTTCTTGGCCCGATGTGCGAAGGCGCTGTCGAGCCTTTTTCAAGTAGAGGGAAATGCGGATGAGTACTGTAAAGCATATCGTCATGTGGGACGTCAAGGGTGAGACTGATCATGAAAGGCGCCGACATATTGAATTGCTGAAGACAGCATTCGAGGGTCTAAAGGGAAAAATACCGGGTATGAGAGTGATTGAGATAGGTGTGGATGTTAGCAACATTGATTATGCTTGCGACGTGGTGCTGTATTCCGAGTTCGATTCTTTGGATGCACTAAAAAGCTATGCTTCACACCCAGAGCATTTGCGTGTGAGTAAAGAATTAGACGGCATGCGTATCGCAAGGCATCAAGTTGACTATGCGGTTTAAAAGGGGCTTATATTCTCCAAGGAGCTTGCCTTCCAACGGTTGCTGTAGGCCGCCAAGGTTGGTCGCTATCGGGGCCCGCTGGTGAGGTGTATTCTTATTCCTAAGAGAGATAGGCGAACCACTTGGCCGAACAGAACTCGCATCTTAAAGACAAGATCCTGCAGTGTGCCGGTTGGCCCTGCTGGATCCCTCCTACGAGCATGATTTCCTTGACTGCTTGCTCAGGGCAAACAGACGATTAATATAGTATGGGATGGCCTATAGAGAATGGCGTTGGCTGTGTCACCGTCTTGGACATTCAGGCTTTCTTCGACACGATCAATCATCCATCTGCACCTGAGAGCGTAACTTCAGCGTAAGCGTTCATTTCGCGACATAATTGATTTATTTTACGTCATGCAGCGTCTTAATAACTCCAGCTTGACCTTGTATTGTTGGGTACTCTGCTCAGTCAACACGATGATGCTCCTGCTGTTGATCTTGATGACGATCCCCAACACCGGCTTTTCGCGGCACTCGCAGGTCACTTTCAAGCGGATCCGCAATTGACTCAGAGCTCTTAGACTTTTCTGGTTCCGCAGTTTATCAATGAGCTGGCAGATAGTCTGATTCAGCCGACGTTTTCCTCTGCTTGAATAGCGCGCTACACATTAGAGCCGGGTTCTATAGATAACAAGATTGAACATGAAGAAGCTTTTCAGTGAAGAACAGATCATTGGTTCCCGGGCGAAGCCGAAGTAGGGCGATCCATCAAGGAGATATACCATCGGCACGGTTTCTCGGGAGCTAGTTGTTATCTTTGGCGCAGCAATTCTGGCGGAATGAGCTTACCGGATGCTAAACGACTCAAAGAACTCGAAACCGAAAATACGCGATTAAAGCAGCTGCTCGCTGACTCGCTACTGGAGATGGAGATCGCTAGCGAGTCGGTGAAAAAAATGGTGAGCACCCCAGCACACTGATACGTGGTGCGTGTAAAATCTCGCTCGGCTTAAGTGAGTGTCGAGGGCTCCTTGTCATCTTCATGAGTGCCGGTACGTTGCGCTATTAACCCGCCCCTGACTGCGATGAGACATTGCGCGAACGTGTATTGGTATCGCGTCGCTACGAGGCTGGCTTGATCTGCATGAAACTGCGTCAACTCGGAGAGCAGGTCAATTATAAGTGTGTTGAGCTCCTCTACCTGACCTCAACGCAATCGCAATAAGGTTCCCATGGCTGATCGAAAGCAGCTGGGCACTCTTTGTACCGTCCAGCAGGTCTGGTCAATGAATTTTGTGTTTGATCGTACCGCCGACGGGCGCGTGATAAAGAACCCCACTGTTGTCGACGAAGCTGCCCATGAAGCCGTGACCATCGTGCCCTAGCGTGCTATTGGTGTGTTGTTTTTAACGTGAATTTTGGATCAACTGGCCTTACAACGTTGGCTACCTAACGTTATTCTTACGGTTAACGGTTAGGAGTTCACCGAGCACTGGGACGGCTGCTGAGAAAGTCCTATTTTTGTGACCGTACTGATCATGCCAACATGGCATTAATGAAAATACCAGTGGACTGTTTAGCCAATATTTTCCGAAGGAAATCGATTTAGCACTGAGGAAGGGTGTTGCAAAGCTTAACAATCGCTTCAGAAAACGCTTGGGGGTATCGGAAAACATCACAGGTGTTCCAAGGAGGGTATTCAGAAGCGCTGAAAACCGCAGGTGCGGCGGTTAATGTTTGAGCATAGGGCAGCAAAGCGGTTCATGGCCAGGACTATCGTTATTCACTTAGTAGGGATAACGCGTCCGGTAAAGAATAGAAGATAAATCAAGGGATAGCATTGATCTTGCACAGAGAATGATTTTGCAGTATCAACTAATATAGTTGCTCTGTTGGGAATCAAAACTGTTGGGGAAGAGGAGGGTTACTTTTAGTATTAACACATATAAGCAAAGCGCTGACAAAAGTGCCAACACTTTGCTTTAAGCCTAGGTTGGTGGCCTGGGCAGCAACCTTTTACTTCGTCTTTTTAGGTTCCAGGGATGACCTCGGCGCCAGATTGCTGAGATGACGCGAACAATGCCTCGATCAGCAGGTTGACATTGAGGGCCTGTTGGGCCGGTACTTGGGACGGCGTACCGGTTCGGATCGAATTGACGAAAGCCTCCGCCTCGCGTTCGAAGAAGAAGGGGTTGCCAATCTCAGCTAGTTCTGGAGAGTACTCGGTTTTCTTCGATGCCCACTGCAGCGGGAAGGTCGTATCTTGCCACGCGCTCCAGCCACGATTGTGGCCTTGTCGGCCAGTGTCGTAAATCTTGTAACTGGCTGGCAGGGGGTTGGCATGCATGATGCCATCGGTGCCATAGGCCGTAATGTTCCAGCTCTCCAGCCAGGGAAGGGGATCCCAAGAGAAGAAGTCCACCACCACCATCTTGTCACGGTAGTTGAGGACAGCCCCGGCAGCATCTTCCCGGAAGTTCTCATCCATCTGGCCAGGGAATTTGGAGACCCGGGCGTTTACAGAAAGTGGCATACCGAAGTGGTGGATGATTTGATCGATAAGGTGACAGCCAATGACGAACATCGCCCCACCCATGTCTTCGGGCTGGTTCAGGTGACTGGTGGCCGCCTCATCATGAGAGGTGCCTCCGTGAGCGCGTACCTGCATGACCTTGCCCAGGCGTCCACTCTTCAGCGCCTCGTGCATGGCAGCTACGGATGGCGCGTGCCGCCAGCAGTAGCCGACCTGTAGCAAACCACCTGTACGCTCTGCAGCATCTCGAATGCGTCTTGCGTCGTCCGAGTTGCGTCCTGCTGGCTTCTCGACGAGTACCGCCTTACCTGCCTCAAGCGCTTCAATGGCAAGGTCTGCCATCTTGTCGCTCTTGGAGTGAATGATGACCACTTGGGTGTTAGGGTCCTCCATCACTTGCTGCTTGTTGCGAATCTCCAAGCCAAAGGCATCGGCAAAAACGGGTGTAAGATGGCTGTCATCCACGGCGCATGTGACTTCGACATTTTCCATCTTATTAAGGGCTTTGACGCGTCCTGAGGTATGCGGGTGGGTAATCCCTAAGCACGCTACTCCTAATCGGGTAGTGGGACTGATCTTCATATCGCCTCCTGTTTTATAATTACGCTTTGCGATCAATGAGTTGCCATCGGGCATTCTGAAGTGGTAGGCCCATGGCGAATGAGGTGGCCTTTAGTTCAGGGCCTCTGTTTAGGCATATTTAGCATAGGTAAGTGCTTGTTCTCACGAAATACCTAAGAGCAAAATCTCTTTTTCGATAAACGCAAAAATGGTATGAAGGTAAAAAATAAATTAATTTAAATCAGCGTGTTATATTTTTTTGTCAGGCGCTTTTTGGGTTTTTTTATTGTACTAAAGTATAGGAGCCGTGTTTGATGCGTCTGCAAGCGCAGTATATGTTTCATCCACAAGCTTCAACGGACGCGGAAGCAATGAACTCTCCAGCGTATTTGCCAAAAAATGTAAAACCGACGTCCGTTAGCTGGTGATCATAACAAAACCTTAATTAGGAGAAATAACCATGAAACGTCTACTCTTTGGTGCTGCCGTACTCGCCGCCTGTTCCACTTCTGCCATGGCCGAGACAACCATCGGTGTGTCCTTAGCTTACTTCGATGATGTTTGGCTTACCTCTCTTCGTCAATCGATGCAAGAAGAAGCTGATTCTCGAGACATCAATATTCAGTTTCTGGATGCTCAGGGTGACATCGGTCGCCAGCTCAGTAACGTCCAGAGCCTAGCCGCACAGGATGTCGATGCCATCATCACCTTTGCAGTGGATTCTGCTGCCACTGGCATGATGACGAAGGCGGCATCGGAGAACGATATCCCATTGGTCTATGTCAACAAGGAGCCTGTGGGGAATGACCTCGAACAGGATAACGTAGTCTTCGTTGGCGCTAACGATGTCCGAGCAGGTCGATTGCAGATGGAGAGGTTGGCCGAGCTTATGGGTGGGGAAGGCAATGTTGCCATCATGGTCGGTGAGTTGACTTCAAGCTCGGCGCTCGATCGCGTCGAAGGCGTTAAAGAGATCCTCGCCGACTATCCCGATATCGAGATAGTCGCCGAGCAGTCTGCCAATTTCTTTCGGACTCAAGCCATGGATCTGATGACCAACTGGATCGCAGGTGGCAAACAGATCGATGCGGTCGCCGCCAACAACGATGAAATGGCACTCGGAGCTCTCGTTGCTATGCGTCAATATGGTGTATCCCCTGATGAAGTGTTTGTTGCCGGCATTGACGGCACCCCTGCTGCTCTCGATTCCATACAGCGTGGCGAGCTGGCGGTAACCGTCTTTCAGGACGCAAAGGGTCAGGCTGTTGCGTCCCTTAATGCAGCCCTCAGCCTGATCAATGGCGAGCCAGTGGACAAGCGCACCATGGTGCCATTTAAACTGGTGACCCCCGAGAATCTCGACAACTTCCTCACCGAATAATGCTGAATTCGACCCGCCGACGGTGGGTCGATATCTGCGCTTGTGGAGTGTATATCCCATGGTGACAAAGACTACTGAACACCAGTCCTCTAGTCCTGCAGGCGATTACTTGCTGGAAGTTTTCGAGGCTCGTAAGACCTTCCCTGGTGTGGTCGCCCTGGACAATGTCCAGCTAAAGGTCAAGCCGGGTACCGTCCATGCCTTAATGGGAGAGAATGGCGCGGGCAAGTCAACCCTGATGAAAATCATCGCCGGCGTCTACATCCCCGACCAAGGCGAAGTGCGACTGCGTGGTAAGCCACTGACCCTGCACGGTCCGCTGGATGCCCTGGAGGCCGGTATCGCCATGATTCATCAGGAGCTCAACCTGATGCCCTTCATGACCATCGCCGAGAATATCTGGATTCGCCGTGAGCCCCTCAACGCCTTCGGCTTTGTCGATCATAGCAGAATGAACCAGATGACCGAAGCCCTATTCGAGCGCCTGGGCATCGAAATGGATCCGGAGCAGGAGGTACGTCACCTTACCGTGTCCGGGCGTCAGATGATCGAGATCGCCAAGGCGGTTTCCTATGAATCTGACGTACTGATCATGGATGAGCCTACTTCGTCCCTGGCCGATCGTGAAGTGGAACACCTGTTCAAAATCATCAGTGATTTGCGGAGCCAGGGGAAGGGAATCATCTATATCACTCACAAGATGGACGAGGTGTTTGAGATCGCCGACGACATTTCGGTATTCCGCGATGGTCAGTTTGTTCATGCGGCGCCCGCTAGTGAACTGTCGTCCGATAAGATCATCCAGCTTATGGTGGGTCGCGAAGTCACCCAGATGTTCCCTAAGGAGGAGGTCCCGATCGGGGACGTGGTGCTCTCTGTCAAGGATCTTGCCTTGGATGGCGTCTTCGAAAACGTCAGCTTCCATCTACGCGCCGGAGAGATCCTCGGCATCGCTGGCCTGGTGGGCTCAGGCCGAACCAATGTCGCCGAGACGTTATTCGGCATTACGCCAGCCACCGGCGGTAGCATCGCCATCGATGGCCAGAAGACGGTAATCTCCTCGCCCCACCAAGCAATGTTGCGTGGTCTCGCTCTGCTCACCGAGGACCGCAAGGAGACGGGGCTTTTTCTGGGCCTCTCGGTGATCGAGAACATGGAAATGGCCGTACTCCGCGATGGTTATACCAAGGGCCCCTTCGTGGAGCAGGGGCGTCTGGATCATGAATGCGACGGGATGAGGGAGATGATGCGGGTCAAGACACCGAGTCTCGATGAGCGCATCAGTAATCTTTCTGGTGGCAACCAACAGAAGGTGCTGATTGGTCGTTGGCTGATGACCAATCCTCGCATCTTGATTCTTGACGAGCCGACCCGAGGCATCGATGTAGGCGCGAAGGCCGAGATCCACAAGATGATCAGTAAGTTTGCTGCCCAGGGCATGGCGGTGATCATGATTTCCTCAGAATTACCCGAAGTGCTTGGCATGAGCGATCGCATCATGGTCATGCATGAAGGCAGGGTTACTGGCGTCCTGGATCGAAGCGAAGCCAACCAGGTCAACATCATGTCACTCGCCTCCTCGCAGGTGGCACCGCCGGTCGCCGAGCACTGACTCTCGTTATCGATAACAAACAGGTGAACCAACATGGCTACCCATGCTAAAGAGAAGCTGGATATCGGACAACATCTCGAAGCTCCTCGGAAACGCAAGCGTAAGATACCGACGGAAGTCAGCATATTTCTCGTCCTTGTCGGCATTGCCGTCCTCTTCGAGATCCTCGGTTGGGTCTTGCGCGGTGATTCTTTCCTGATGAATCAGCAGCGCTTGCTGATCATTATCCTGCAGGTATCGATCATCGGTATTATTGCTATCGGTGTCACCCAGGTCATCATCACCGCCGGCATCGACCTGTCCTCCGGCTCGGTGCTAGCGTTAACGGCCATGGTCACGGCCAGTCTGGCCCAGCAGTCTGAGTACCTGCGGGCGGTCTATCCGGCGCTGACCGACCTGCCCTGGATCATACCGCTGCTGGCGGGGCTACTGGTTGGGGCTCTGGCCGGGTTGGTGAATGGCGCCTTGATTGCCTTCGCCATGATTCCGCCCTTCATCGCCACCCTGGGCATGATGGTCAGTGCCCGTGGCCTTGCGCGTGCCTACACCGACGGTCAGCCAGTGAGCATGCTCACCGACCAGTTCACCTGGATCGGCTCCGGCGCCAACCCCGTGATCATCTTCCTCGCCGTGGCGGTGGTCTTCCATATCGCCCTGAAATACACCCGATACGGCAAGTACACCTATGCCATCGGTGCCAACCCTCAGGCGGCTCGTGTCTCCGGCATCAACGTGCGTCGTCACCTAGTGGTGGTGTATGCTATTGCGGGCACGCTTGCCGGGTTGGCCGGGGTGGTGGCTGCCGCTCGCGCCGGGACCGGGCAGGCGGGCATGGGCATCATGTATGAACTTGATGCTATCGCCGCCGCCGTCATTGGCGGCACCAGCCTCGCGGGTGGCGTCGGGCGCATTGCGGGAACCGTGATCGGCGCCCTGATCCTAGGCGTGATGCTCAGCGGCTTTACCTTTCTCGGTGTCGATGCTTATTACCAGGACATCGTAAAAGGGGCGATCATTGTGGCTGCCGTGGTGGTAGATCAATACCGCCAGCGCAAGCGTAATAAGACAGCGTAATCTTTTCGCTGACACCGGCCCTGCCATCTTCTTATGGCAGGGTCTTCGTCTCTATAAAAGCGTTATAACTAGCAATCTAGCACAGGCAATGCATTTCCTTTCTTTACTAGGGGCTATTGAAATTTCTGGACAGGAATTTTTTCAGAATAAAACCAAACCCGCAGAGTAGAGGTTACCAAGCCCCCACCTAACGAGCCTGTAATGCCTCGATTAATGCTCAACAATGAGTACTATTCGGAGCAGAAAATTATCCTGCTTAAATAAGGCATTTATCTAAAGCCCGATCCACGAATGACACTAGAAGGAGCTCTTTACCGAATGCTCTTCGGCTGGTCATGGCGTGATCAATTAGCCGGTATACAGTAATTGTCGGTTGTCGCGACGTCACCCCCTGAATGAGTAGCGCTACACTTTAGAGTCCCTCAATAACAGAGCTGAAAATAGGCTGGAATATAGTCCCATCAGTAAGGTGCTCTTCCAGTTGGCCAGCGTCTAGCATCTCTATCTGTGACGGGTAATGCCTTAATAGTTGCTTTGCTTGCCTGCGGGTGGTTTCTGGAAAGTCAGTGTTACGGCTTAGCTCGATCAAGAATTCTCGGGTCTGGATAACCGAGCGCGTGCGTTCACTAGGCATGGTCATAAAATTTTTCTTTCGCTTTGATAGAACCGCCACACCAAAAGCTGACGGCTCAATTCGAAAAGTATAAGTGTGCTTCAGTGTGATGCCGCTGCAGATAAC
>TARA_R110001583_G_scaffold112288_2_pt1 | contig 15536 bp, 16 predicted proteins | sample TARA_R110001583 | Tara Oceans TARA_R110001583 (sample SAMEA4398432) | marine metagenome | biome: Polar Biome; feature: [MES] marine water layer (ENVO:01000295) within the mesopelagic zone...; material: water (ENVO:00002006), including particulate matter (ENVO:01000060) such... | reverse complement strand
TATCCTCATTGATATTTGATCACTAACTTATTACCATTGGTATTACTTTATATTTATTGAAATTCAAGCAAAATAAAACCACTACGAGAGTGGCTTTATTATAGCAATATAAAGTTTAGCTTAAAACTTATCTAGGATTAAGTTAGAGCTTACTTTCAAGTTCAGGTAAGGCATCAAATAAATCAGCGACAATACCGTAATCCGCTACCTGGAAAATAGGCGCTTCAGCATCTTTGTTGATGGCAACAATAACCTTAGAATCTTTCATACCGGCAAGATGTTGAATAGCACCACTAATACCAACTGCAATGTATAAGTCTGGGGCAACAATTTTACCCGTTTGACCCACTTGCATATCATTAGCTACAAAGCCAGCATCAACAGCTGCGCGTGATGCACCAATGGCAGCGCCAAGTTTATCAGCTATCCCTTCAAGTAATTTGAAGTTTTCACCATTTTGCATACCACGACCACCTGAAATAACGACACCTGCCGCGCCTAAGTCAGGGCGTTCAGATACGCTTAATTCATCACTTACATGTGTAGACATACCAGCATCGGTCGCTAACGCTAAAGTAACTACTTCAGCGTTACCATCAGTTGCTACCGCATCAAAACCCGTAGCACGGACAGTAATAACTTTTTTACTATCTAAGCTTTGGACTGTAGCAATTGCATTACCGGCATAAATAGGGCGTACAAACGTATCACTACTTTCAACCGCTATAATATCTGATATTTGTGTTACGTCTAATAACGCAGCAACACGCGGCATAAAGTTTTTGCCTGTGGTCAACGCTGTCGCAATAATATGTTCATAATCACCAGCTAGCTCAAGGACTAATAAACTGATGTTTTCAGCTAATTGATGCTCATAAACAGCATTGTCAGCAACTAATACTTTGCTTACGCCATTTACTTTACTTGCTGCATCAACAACACTTTGACAGTTATACCCTGCAACTAATAATGTAATATCGCCACCAATAGCTTGTGCTGCGGCTACGGTTTTAAGAGTCTCAGCTTTTAACGTGCTGTTGTCGTGTTCGGCAAATACTAAAATACTCATGAGATCACCTTGGCTTCATTTTTTAACTTGTCTACTAATTCATCAATTGTTTCAACAATTATACCGGCTTGACGTGTCGCTGGTGGTGTTACTTTTACCAGTTTAGTGCGTGGTGATAAATTTAGTCCAAAATCAGCAGCAGGTTTAACGGCTAATGGTTTACGTTTAGCTTTCATAATATTGGGTAAAGAAGCATAACGAGGTTCATTCAAACGCAGATCTGCAGTAATAATAGCAGGTAGGTTGAGTTCTATCGTTTGTAGGCCGTCATCGACTTCGCGAGTAACATTCAGTTTATCGCCATCAACTTTTATCACTGACGCAAAGGTACCTTGCGGCATACCAGTTAAGGCAGCAAGCATTTGGCCTGTTTGGTTGTTATCGCTATCAATAGCTTGTTTACCTAAAATCACTAATTGCGGTTGTTCTTCTTCAACAATTTTTTGTAAAAGTTTAGCAATATTTAGTGAATCTAAGTTTTCATCAGTATCAATTTGAATAGCGCGATCTGCGCCAAGTGCAAGTGCGGTACGTAGCTGCTCTTGACAAGACTTGTTACCAATTGATACGGCAATAATTTCTGTTGCAATACCAGCTTCTTTCAAACGAACGGCTTCTTCTACCGCAATTTCACAAAAGGGGTTGATCGCCATTTTTACATTAGCAAGATCTACATTGGAATTATCAGGTTTTACACGGACCTTGACGTTATAGTCAATTACACGTTTTATCGGAACTAATACTTTCATCGTTGCCTCGGGTTACATTTTTAAATTAGTAATTATTGATTAATTTAGTTGATAGTCAAAAGACTACCTTTACTTTACGTGAACGTCAACGTAATCTTGGTGAAAACTTTCCAACTGCGATATAATATATACTTTTAGTATTGGTTGGCAATATTGTTTTAAACACCTTGTATATAAAACTATAGTATTAACTATTAATTTAGCCTTGATAACTATGCTATTGTAAGCAAATACCGCCTTGCTTGGCAGTCACTAATAAGATACTATCAAACACCTGTTTGAATATCAAACAACCGTTTGAATTTTTTTGTAAATAAAATAAATATTTGGAGATACCATGGAACGCGAATCGATGGAGTTTGACGTAGTAATTGTCGGCGCAGGCCCTGCAGGTCTGTCAACAGCTTGTCGTTTAATGCAATTGGCAAACGAAAAGCAGCAAGAGCTTATGGTGTGCGTTGTTGAGAAAGGCTCTGAGGTCGGTGCGCATATTCTTTCGGGGGCGGTGTTTGAACCAAGGCCACTGGATGAGTTATTTCCTGATTGGAAAGAAAAAGGTGCGCCTGTAACCACCAAGGTATCTCGAGATGATATTTATTTACTAAATAACGACAGCAATGCTATTAAATTACCCGGTATCTCTGTACCTAAGACGATGCATAATGACGGTAATTATATTGTTAGTATGGGTAATATTTGTCGTTGGTTAGCTGAACAAGCTGAAGAACTAGGTGTTGAAATTTTCCCTGGTTTTCCTGCTCAAGATATTATTTATAATGACGATGGTAGCGTTGGCGGTATTATTACCGGTGATATGGGTTTAGATGTTAATGGTAAAGAGAAAGACTCTTTTATGCCGGGTATGGAGCTGCGTGCAAAATATACCGTTTTTGCAGAAGGTAGTCGCGGCCATTTAGGTAAACAGCTCATTGCTAAATTTAATTTAGATTCAAGCTCTTCTCCACAGCACTATGGTTTAGGCTTTAAAGAAATTTGGGATATAGACCCTAGCAAGCACGAAGAAGGTTTAGTTGTTCATACAGCGGGTTGGCCATTGGATAAAGATACTACCGGTGGTGGTTATTTATATCACGCTGAAAACAACCAAGTGTTTGTTGGGTTAATTGTTGATTTAAATTACAGTAATCCGCACTTGAGTCCGTTTGATGAATTCCAGCGTTATAAGCACCATCCCAAAATTAGCCAATATCTTGAGGGGGGTAAACGTGTTTCTTATGGTGCACGTGCTATGTCAAAAGGTGGCTTTAATTCCTTGCCTAAAATGACTATGCCGGGTGCAATATTAGTTGGTTGTGATGCAGGTACCATTAATTTTGCAAAAATTAAGGGTAATCACACCGCTATGAAGTCTGGTATGTTAGCAGCGGAAGCCATTGTTGAAGCGCTTATTACTAATGAGGGTATTTGCGATGAAGGTAAACAAGACTTAACCTCGTATACTGATAAATTCAAAGATTCATGGTTGTATGATGAACTATATAATACTCGTAACTTTGGTCCGGCTATGCACAAATTTGGTACCATGTTAGGTGGCGCTTATAACACACTGGATCAAAATTTCTTTGGTGGTAAATTACCATTTAACTTTAAAGACAACAGTTTAGATTATGAACAGCTTAAACTAGCGTCCGAAGCACCGGTAATTAACTACCCTAAACCTGACAGCAAATTAAGTTTTGATAAGCTCTCTTCAGTTTTTATTTCTAATACTAATCATGAAGAAGAGCAACCGTGTCATCTAAAGCTTGCTGATAGTAGTATTCCAATAGATGTTAACTTTGTGAAATACCTTGAGCCAGCGCAACGTTATTGTCCTGCAGGTGTTTATGAAGTTGAACACACGGAGGAAGGTGATAAATTTGTTATTAACGCTCAAAACTGTATTCATTGTAAAACGTGTGATATTAAAGATCCAAGTCAAAATATTACTTGGGTAACACCTGAAGGAACAGGCGGTCCAAATTATCCTAATATGTAACTACTCTTTATAAAGTGGAACGGGTATATAACGTTACGAAATAAATTCGTAACGTTATATTTTTATCACAGATCTATCGTTAGTTTGTTTCTATTAAATTAAAATCAGCTAGTTCAGGGATTGAATGTTGTATTTGATTTTCTATCTTATTAACTCGGGTTAAGTTTTGGCAAAATTGTATCGCTTTCTTTTTTAATGCATCCGCGCTACTACTTATTTCAAGCTCTAAATCCTTACTCATTGATTCCATTTTTTCATCAAAGGTAGAAATTCGCTGTTCGCCATTACCTCGCTCGTCATTGCTACTGGTAATAGCATCGCCCACCACAATTAATATTGAGCCAATAGAATTTGAGATAACTTCGTCAATTATTTCCTCAAACTCACCGGTGAAAATATCATCTAAATCGTCAAAATCTTGAAGAGCAATATAATAATTATTGGCGCTTTGGTTGAACCGCTTTCGTAAACGCCATTTTAGTTCATCAAATTGGACTTGTATTTTTTGCTGTGAAGCACTATTTTCGCCCGTCAAGCCACCAATAACTTTGTTTACCGCTTTTAAACCAATATCTACACCATCAATAGCAATCGATACTATTTTAGGTACTTGTTGGCGAATACCTGATGAAAATTGCTCAATCAACCGTTGTTGTTTATTTGTTAGCGTTATTTCTCGACCATTAACAAAAAGTTGATGAGTATGATTTATTTGGACAATAGTTTTACCGTGTTCAATGATACGTATATGGTTGGGATCTATAATAACCCCATAGTTAAAATTAATTGAGCATTGCTCTGCTTGAGTATTGAAGTTTAGTAAGCTCAATACTGTAGAAAGTAAGAGTAGGGTTAGTTTTTTGGTCATAGTGATAATTATGTATTAACAATAGGGTCTATATGGATATTTCTTTCTTTGTATAGCATTTTAGTAGGGCCATATTCTCGGTGTGTTCTATCGTTAAAATTATCAATGATTAGCTGTACGCCATGATGTAACTTCTGTGTAGCTTCGACATAGACACTTGTCATATAATCTTGAGTTTTTATTTCTAACGCTTCTTTTTCTAATAAAGCTTCACCCATACGTTTTGCATGAAATTGATAGGTGGAAACAACTTTTGCTAAAATTTCTGGTTTTACTTTATCTTTGGGTAATTTTTTTAATTTACTTCTTGCTGCTTGTAGCTCAGTGGTTTTGGCTGAGTCGAGTTTTAATCTTGATTCAATATCTTGCATTTGTTCTTTGAATTTTATAATTTCATGCTCAAAATGAATAATGGTATCGCTACCTGCTGTCGCCCCTATTATTCCCGCGGTTACAAAAGTGCCTGCTCTGATATAACCCCCAATCAGCTTACCGTTGGATTTTTCTTCTGTGCCAACCTTTAGCCCCCCTTGAATATTCAATAAACTATGTAGTAGTTGATTTTCAATACGAACATCTTTTGAACAACCGATTTCGGCATACTGGCAATATTTTGCATAAATATTGCCCTTGGCATTAACGCTAACACTCATTTTAACATCGGTTATTTTAGTTTTTTCAATGTTATGTTTTCGACCAATTATACCGCCCGAAATTGTGATATCACCGCCAGCTTCAATTATTGCTGACTCAACAAAACCGCCCACAGTGACATCACCACTAGCAATGACTTTCATCCCTTCGTTAACGTCACCGTCGATAATGACACTACCAGTAAAGTTGATATTACCGGTAGCAACAGTCACGTTTTTAATTTTGTATATTTCATCAACTTCCATTCCATTAGCAATGACTTTAGGTAAACCAACCTTTTTTGATATGAGTATGTTTTGATCATTTGGACTGATTGATGTACCTTCACCAGAAACCAAAGATATATCATTACCAGGCTCTGCAGGAAGTAAAGTAGCGGTTACGGTGTATCCTATTTTACCTGTGGTTAAGGGGACTTTTTTGGCTATTGGATCACCAACTTTTACACAAATAATGTCGCCTAAATCACGCATGTCAACGCTCCCATCTTCTCTTCTTTTAGGCCGTAAAATTCGAGATTGGGCACTTTCAACAAGGTGTTTTATTTTAGCATCTTTACCATTGATCGCTAATTTCCCTGATGCTATTTGTAGGGTAACGTGGTTGTTAGGTTTTTCTTTAGCGGCTAATTGTGCCAGTTTGATTAGTTCTTCTTTGCTGAAACCTTTTTTAACACCCGCTTCTTGAGCTGAAGTTAAAATAGCTTTGGCAGTTAAATGTTTTCCACCTTGTGCTGCGGTGATTTCAGCAGTAGCGCCCATTTCATCACCGTCAATGGTTATTGAGATAGTGGCATCTATTCGTTCTAAAACTTGATACTCTATTTCTCTGCCTGTTTGTTTGTCTAGTAAACTTTTTAGTACGTCATTCAACTCGGCAATGGCACTTTTTATATTGGCAGTATTAGGACATAATTTACTATATTGAGACAGTGAAATTAGTTCAATAATATTCGCTTCTGTGACTGCATCACCACCTTTGATTGGTGTTAAATGCAGGTCTATATTGTTTTTAGCGTTAGCAATTAAACTGACCTGGGTCATAAAGGTTTACTCCGACATCATCATTAGCAAAACTAATGAACTACACTGATGACTAAAAAGGCTAATTATATGTTACTGAATTAAATGTAATTATTTTGGTGGATACTAATAAAGTGTTTGGTGCTTATTTTGCTATAGTCAATTTGGAATTCTCTTGCATCAAGTGCTTGTACAAATAATAAAGTTTTTACTTCACCAAATATTTCACTAGACTCAATGTTAACAACCTCTTGATAAGCTTTTTTTGCAATAGAACGTTTGGCAGGTATTTCACCCTTATATATGCCAATGCCTCTGTGACTAACTATCACCACAGGATGCTCTCCATTAACAATTAATAAATCAAATTTTTTTATTTTATGTATTAGGGTATTTCGACCACTGGTTATAAAATTTCTCTCAACCACAATAAACTCCGAAACTTAGTGATTCTCATTAACACTTAATTAGTTGTATGATTAGTATAGCACTAGCGTAGCGCCATAAAAATGTATCATATTTAATATATAAATTTTTTATTTATTTAGCAATAAGTTGTTCAAAAAAATACTGTTTGGCTTGTCTAAGTAAACTTACGTTCAACAATATAATGTGGGATCTGTGTACTACTCATTAACTCTCGACGAATTAAATCTAACCCTATGTTAGCGACATATTTTTGAAAGTAACTGCGGGCTAATGGCATCAATAGGCCTACTGCTTTTAAGTTGTCTTTATGTCCCCAAGCAATCCATACGGTGCCAACGGGTTTTTCTATGCTGCCACCCGCGGGTCCAGCAATACCTGATACGGCAATAACAAAATCAGCAGATGACTTATCTAAAGCCCCTTGAGCCATAGCCATTACAACTTCTTCACTGACTGCGCCGTGTTGATCTAATAACGTATTGCTCACATCTAACAGTTGAGTTTTCATGTGATTACTGTAAGTAACAAAACCTGCCTCAAAAGAGGTTGAAGCACCGGCTTCATTGGTTAATAAGCTGGCTATTAACCCACCAGTACAAGATTCTGCTGTGGTAATTTTTAAATTATTATCTGCTAATTTTAACAATATATGTTTTGCTAAAGATAAAGGGGTGTTCTCTATTTTTGCTATGACATGATCCCCCAAAACGTTTGCTAATTTAGTATACCACTCTGGTTTTATATTATGGCCTTCTTCGCTAGTCGTAGTGAGCTTTACTTCGAGTAGTGGCATACCGGCTCTAAAACCCAATTCAATATTATCTGGCCAATTAGGTAGTTGCTCATCTATCATTTTTTGTAAGGTTGATTCACCTAAGCCAAATACTTGTAATCGAGTTACATCGGTGATTAATTCTTTAGGGAGCCTTTTAGCTATGTCAGGCGCTATTTGCTCGGCTAACATTGTTTTTAGTTCCCTTGGCACACCCGGAGTACAATAAATATCACATGCTAAATGAGTCATTTTGAAGCCAACAGCGCTGCCTTCTTTATTGGCTATTATGCTACAACCTTCCGGTAATATGGTTTGTTTTAGATTAGGTGCGTTTAACTTAGCTCCGCGTTTTTCACACCAAACCGTAAGGTGTGCCAATGCTTCACTGTGTTCAACTAACGCCACTTGCGTTGCTTTTGCTAAAGCTTGAGCGGTTAAATCATCAATAGTAGGACCTAAACCACCGTTAATGATTAAAATATCGGCCTGCTCAGCTAGTAGGTTTATTTCATTGGTTAATGCGGTGAGATTATCAGCAATGGTTACTTTACGAAATATATCTAATCCTAATTCTTTAAATTGCTGTGCTATCATAGCTGAATTGCTATCAACAATATCACCAGTCATTAATTCGTTGCCGGTTAATAATAATTGTACATTAGGTTTTAACATGACTTTCTCTAGATAATGTGATGATTTTTAATTTACGTAATTTAACCCTTTTTAACGCCAGTTACATCTTATTATTTACAACAAACGACGGTGTTTATTTGATTCATTATTTATTTAGTTGCTATGCATAAATACAAATAACTTATTCAGATTGGCATGAGCTGTATTTACATTTAAAATAGACACCATCTTACTGAGGTAGGAGGATTTTTTGATAGCATCAAATAAAGGGGGTATGTGTCGGCATGAATTATAACCGAGCGCTATTGTTTGGCCGTTGGTATCGAAATGATATTGATGAGCAGGGTCAACAAGTTGTTGAGTATGCAGAGTTAAGTGCTGATGGTAGCTTTGAATTTACTTTTGTATCAACAGAGCAAGAAACAAATATTACTGAGCAAGTTATTGAACTGGGTGATTGGGGTTTAGTGGGCAATGTTCACTTTACTATCACTAAAAGTGAGTTAATTGATCAACAACTTTATGCGGCAGATCTTAACGATAGTAATAATTACCAAGCCTATAATGTGCTTAAGTTAAATCACCAATCCTTTGAATATCAACATATTGAAACAAAAGAAATTTTTATTATGCGTAAAGTAACTGATGCCATTGGTCACTGTTAATTAATGTTAACAACGCGCATATATCTGTCCATTTAAATTAGAAAACTATAAATTTAGGAATGTAATGAAACGATTAAGAGCAGCAAGTTTAATTACCGCAATCAAAACTCCATATAATGCAGCGGGTGAAGTTGATTTAGCCATTTATGATAAACTGGTAGCTAAACAAATAGCTGCGGGTGTGGATGGTATTGTTGTCGGTGGCACTACCGGTGAAGGACACTTATTATCATGGGAAGAGCATTTAATTTTAATCGCTCATAGCGTACATAAGTTTGGTGACAAGTTGCTAATTATTGGCAATACCGGTAGCAATAATACGAGTGAAGCGATAAAAGCAACGGAAAATGGCTTTGCTGCTGGAATGGATGCTACGTTACAAATTAACCCTTATTATGGGAGAACATCAACGGCAGGTGTTATTGAACATTTGACGCGTACATTAGATATTGGCCCTGCATTTATTTACAATGTTCCGGGAAGATCGGGTCAAGATCTTACCCCTGATATCATTGAGCCACTATCTAAACATAAAAACTTCATTGGTATGAAAGAGTGTGGTGGTAACGAGCGTATAGCGCATTATGAAAAGCAAGGAATTGCTTGTTGGTCAGGTAATGATGATCAATGTCATGATGGCCGTCATTTACATGGCTCTCACGGTGTTATTTCTGTTACTTCTAATATTGTCCCAGGTTTGATGCGGCAATTAATGGATAATAAAAATACTGAGCTTAATGAGAGCTTGCAAGGCTTAATACAATGGTTGTTTTGTGAACCAAACCCTATCGGAATTAATACTGCGATGATGATGACGGATGCCGTATTACCTAATTTCCGCTTACCTTACAAAGCCTTAAATAAAGCACAACGCCAACAAGGTTTTGAGTTGTTAGCCGCGTTAAATTCTGACGATATAGTTGGAGATTCATTATCTTTATTAGACGATAGTGACTTTAAATACTGTGTTTAATTGATAGTAAAGCTTAGTTTTAGGACCATTACCATTCAAAGTACACTCTCGAACATGCCTCTTGATTGGTAATGGGGATATGCCTAACTATCACCAGGAAAATTTACTTTTTTGGTGATAAAATGTTGTTTTGCCAATTATTTTGTTGAGGATATGTTTGTTTAGCTTCCCTAAGCAACCGTTGATACTCGATATCTTTGTTTAAGATGCTAAGCGCTAGAAGGAGATTTTTATACACGCTTTCTCTGGGCATGTGTTTTATTCTTTGCAGAGCCCAGACAATGTAATGTTCTAATTTATCGCTATTTTTTTCTGTTAGCCCGGATACTAAAATATGCGCATAAACGGCAGTATCTAATCTATTTTGCCAAGCAATAGGATTGATAATGTCTTCAAGTTTTTCTATTGATTGATAGCCATTTTTTTCATACTCAACCAAAATATTGGCAGTCTGTAAACTTGTTGCTAAAAAAGGCACAAAAATCGCTGGAATCAATAGCGAAATAAAGCGTATTAAGAAGGTATTAGTGCAGTTGAACGATAAGCTGTTTTTTGAGTTTTCAGTATCGGTCAACCAGAGTAGCAAAATAAAAATTATAAAGTGACTTACCGAGCTATAGAAAGGAAACTCCAGTTGGCTGTGTAATAAAATAGGTAATAGTAAGGAAAATAAAGCTAAGGCTTTGAGTCTACTAATTTTAAGCCAAGTTGAAATGTAAGCTTTAGTGAATAACATAAAAGCTAATAACGCTATTATCCCTCCTTCAATTAGCCAAAAGAGCACTTCATTATGTGGGTGTGATAAGCGTTTTATGGTATTACCTACTTCAGGGTGTTCTATTGCATATTGATTAAAGTGATCTATAAAGCTTCGTTCAAAGCCACCATAGCCATAACCAAACAGGGGTTTGGTTTTTACCATATCTGTACTTACTTCAAAGATAACGTTTCGTGAACCAACAGACTGGTAATTTTTACCACCGCGCTTAGCCACATCAGAGACTTGAAAGCTTATCATCGCGGTAACTAGGGCTAAAAAAATGACAATAACATTAATAAATAGTTGTTTACGATTCATTTGATATAAATAAGGGGCGATAAGAGCCAATACTAGAATGGCACTTAAGTGTCCTGTTCTTGATTGGAGTACCACAAGTAAAAAGCTAGTGGAAAATAAAGTGAAGTATATAATCCCTTTCAAGGGGGTAGATAATCTAGAGTTGATTAATGTGACTTGAATTGAGAGGAAAAGGGCAATAGCCAAGCCAGTTGCCATAAAGCTTGCCATCACATTGGGTTGTAAAAATACACCATGTGGCCTACTAACACCTACTTTATAACCGCCCCAAAAACCTTCCGTAAAGAAAAAATATTGCGCTAAGCCTAAACAAGACTCCAATGCTACAGCAATTAGTACAAGCATAAGTAGCTGGTACTTATCAGATTTAGTAATCGGGAATTGATATAAACAAAATAGTAACAGCAAACCGCCTGTTAGTGCTAAAAGCCTAGGGATGGCATGATCAGTAAATTCAAAAGAATAGAACATTGGTACATATAAGCAAATACAACCAATAGATAGCCACACTAACATTTTGCTATAAGCTATTTTTTTATTTAATGTAATCTGCCAAAGACCCAGGGCAACTAATATCACGACAAACAACCAAGCAATAATATTGAATGATAAATACAACCCCGTACCACCGGGAGTATCTAAAACAATATGCATACCGACTAAAAAATAGCTTACAAGAAAAAATTTGAAAAAAGAAAAAAGTGACCACATAGGTTTAATTAATTGAAGTAAATTGGTTTGTTTATGAGTGTGAAACAAACAATAACTTACCCTTTATTGATAAAATATTGTAAGGTATCATATCAGAGATATAACGGATTATATCTTCAATAATTAAAGTTTTAGCATTAGAGAATGTCTCATGAATAATAAAGGTTTTACCTTAATTGAATTAGTGGTAGTTATTGTTATTTTAGGTATATTAGCGGTAACAGCTGTACCTAAATATATTAATTTAAAAGCGGATGCTCAAACTGCGACATTAGAAGGGGTTAAAGCTGCTATGCAGGGTGCTTCTGCGCTTGTTTACGGTAAATCACTTGTTGCGGGTAATCAGAAGTTATCATCAAGTAATAATCCACAACCTACTATTACCTTATCTGATGGCACAGTGTTGAATATTGACTACGGTTATCCAGAAAGTAAACCTGTAGACTGGCGTAAATTGCTAGATTTAGATAGCAGTGACTTTACAATCACAGCAATTGACAGTTCAATCGTTAGCGTACATCCTTCTTCAATTGATGTCTTTGAAGTAACAGACCCCTGTATTGTGGTTTATTTACAAGCTACAGACATTAGGAAACCTATCATTGTTGTTAACCCTTGCCTTTAAAGAAAAAGAGAACTTATTTAATTTGAATGTAATGAGATTTCGCGCTAAAAGAGTAATGAGTAATCATGATGGTTTCACCATGATAGAACTGATCGTGGTGATCATAATCTTAGCTATTATGTCGACAACGGTAATTCCTAAATTTTTTAATTCAACAGGTTTTCAAGAATACACCTATCAAGCCGAAGTGATCACAAAATTACGCTCAATTCAATTACGCGCCATGCAGCAAACCAACAGTGGTGAATGCCATACGGTTTTAGTGATGGAGAATGCTTTAGGGATCCCCGAAAATTGTAATTTAACTTCGGGTAACTGGCACAGTGATACCACCTCAGTCATTATTCAAGATAACCATGATGTTATATTTGATGTGCCTCCAGGTAATTACTTTTTTACCTTTGACGGCATGGGACGGCCAAGTTGTAGCACATGTTTGATTACCATACTTGCTGATAGCACGTTAACCATAAAAATTGAGTCAGAAGGTTATATTCATGAAGGCTAATACCCGAATTAAATGTCTGATGGAAGGCTTTACCTTAATTGAGTTGATTGTGGGTATTGTGGTGTTATCCATTTCCTTCTCATTACTTACTTCGTTAATTCTTCCCTTATCTGAAAAAAGTGCAGAGCAGCTTCATCAAGTAAGGGCTTCCGAGTTAGGCCAATCAATGATGAATGAAATTCTTGTTAGGGCCTTTGATCAACAATCAGATATGGCAGGCGGACTAGTTCGCTGTGGTGAAAACGATGTAGTGTGCACTAGTTCTGACAATCTTGGTTCCGATGGTGAAACAACGCGTGCTCTTTATAATGATGTTGATGACTATATAAACTTTGACTTTAGTAATGAAAAAAATGCATTAGGAGAAAGCTTTAGCAGCTTATACCCTGGCTTTAATGTTGATGTGGCAGTGTGTTATAGCAATTTCAGCACTAACTGTAGTAATACCATTGCGTTGGCCAAACGTATTACCGTTACTGTTATTACGCCACAAGATTTTAATTTTGTCTTTTCTTTTTATAAGGCAAACTTTTAATGATTGGCGAACACACACAATTGAACAACAGTAGCGCGCAGACTTTTGATAAAACACGAGGTTTTTCTTTAATAGAAATGATTGTAGTTATTGTGATTTTGGGTGTGTTAAGTACGGGGATCAGCACGTTTATTAATTTTGGTACCCAAGTTTATACTGATGCAACCGATCGAGAGCAAGTAGTGTCATCTGCTCGCTTTGCCATTGAACGCTTAAACAGAGAATTACGTAATGCACTTCCTAATAGCATATGCCTAACTAATACTGCCAATGGCCCATGTGTTGAAGATGCTAGTCAATGTTTAAAGTTTACGCCTATTATTGAAGGGACAACTTATCTCGATATTCCTGTTGCTCCTGATGAAACATCAAATAGAATAGAGCTCATTAAATTTACGAAACCATTTGATGCTGCTTGGGATGCAGTTGTATACCCTCTAAGCCCAGCAGATGTTTATGGCTCAAACGGTAAAGTATTTCCAGTGAAAAAAATATCTGATGATACTGATATTGATAATGATAATGATTGGGGAATTGAACTTGTAAACAAAATACAGTTTGCAGAGCACTCACCAACGCAACGAATTTTTTTTACTAAAGGTTCAGTAAGCTATTGCCTTATAGGTGGTGAGTTAAGTCGAGATGGAGTTCTAATGGCTGAAAATATTACCAATAGTGATCCTTTTACTATTGAAAATGCATCATTACAAAGGAATTCTATCGTGCAGGTTGTTTTGAAGTTTACTAAAAACAATGAAGAGGTAGTTTTTAACAACGAAATACAGGTGCCTAATGTACCGTAACTTTAGTGACAGGAATAAAGAAAGGCAGTCAGGAAGCGCGCTAGTTATCGCTATATTTATATTGGTTATTATGACGCTAATTGGTAGCGCACTTATTCGTATGCAAAGTTCAAGTGCTGAAACGGTTGTTTATGAAGTCATGGGTACTAGAGCCTATGCAGCAGCTCAAACAGGTCTCCAATGGCAGTTAACAGAGGTCTTCCCACTAAACACCATCGGTATAATACTTTGTAAAAGGAATAGTGATGGTGATATAGAGATAAATGAACCAGACATTAGTGGAGTTACAGGGTTAGAAAATTGCCAGTTTGATATCAGTTGTGATGACAGTATTAACCACAATGGTGCGCAATATTATAAACTCACCAGTACCGGCAGTTGCAGCGTTGCCGGTGTTAAAACAAGTCGCACAATTGAAATTGAAGCGCGGAATATTAATTAGTGTTGGTTTTTTTTACATTATTATAAATGACAAAAAGACAAATTTTGTTAAGTTGTTGTTTTTTAAGCTTTAAAGTATAATGGTCTGCTTTTTGCTTTAGTTTAAAGTATTACACTGTTGTTTTTCATTATCGAGGTTTTTGATGATTAAGTTGTTTATAAAATTAAGTTTAGTTTTTTATATATTATTGACTAGTATTGCTCAAGCGACACTATTACCTATTAATTATAATGAACTCACATCGAATGATTATATTGTCTATAATTATGGCGGTATTGATTATGATATTACGTGGGCGTCAAGTGAAAACTCTGAACGGTGGTATGATAGAAATTATAATTATAATACACTTCTTGGGCCAACTATTCGTCAAGGATGGAGCTTTGCAGGTGTAAACGATATACCTAGCTTAACCAATATTTTTACTGGTTTATCAGGATCTGATATATTATCTCAATTCACCCGTAATGGGAATTTTATTCATTCATTCTCTTATTGGAATACAGTATTTACAGAGGTAGATACAACGATTTTTATGGGAGAAGTTTTAGGTACGTTAGATATAAAGAGTAAGCATATACGCAGTCAGTGGAGTTGGTCTGTTCCTATTAATGATGATATTGCTTCAACGGATGACTTGGATGATAAAAAAGCTCAACGAACTGAAATAATAGGCATTGACACATCGGATTATGCTACTTTTTATATTCGTAAAACTGCGACTAAACCCGTCCCAGAGCCTTCAACATTAATGATTTTTGCATTAGGTTTAATCGCTTTAGCAAGTAAAAAAAGATTATTTAGCTAGCTTTTTATTACGTAATAACTTAACACTTTTCTAGCCTCGAAATTGCGGGGCTTTTTATTGTCAAAAATCCGATGTTAATCGGTTTACTGGGCTTATTAAGCATGTGGAATTTACTTAAGTTGCTCAAAAACATTTGATGGAAATCCAACTACCACCGCTACTTTTAGCTTATTTCGAGTCATGATAGAAC
>TARA_R110001583_G_scaffold195128_3_pt1 | contig 15539 bp, 9 predicted proteins | sample TARA_R110001583 | Tara Oceans TARA_R110001583 (sample SAMEA4398432) | marine metagenome | biome: Polar Biome; feature: [MES] marine water layer (ENVO:01000295) within the mesopelagic zone...; material: water (ENVO:00002006), including particulate matter (ENVO:01000060) such as...... | reverse complement strand
TATTTGTATGGAATAAGAAACATAGTATCAAGGAACGTTGAAGCAGATAAAACCGAACAGCACATAGAAGAATATAAAAACAATCATTATGATAAACTTAGTCGTTTTGATTTAACGCTTTATGAAAATTTCAAGTCACGACCGCCAAGTATAGAAGTAGGTAGAGGCTGTCCTTTTGGATGCTCGTTTTGCAGTAATGACAGGAAAAAAATACTCAAAAAATGCCCTGATGAGATTTGCTCAGAAATAGAAAACTTGTCCGAGCTTTATCCCGCAGAAGAACTAATGTTATATTTTCAAACACCAATGTTTTTGATGTCAAAATCTGAGCTGGCACGCCTTGGTGATTTACGAGCACTTATGAAGACTAGCTTTTCTTGGAGGACACAAACAAGAGTAGATTATCTGTCTGATGATAAAATTAGCTTAATGTATCAAGCAGGAGCCAGAGTTATAGATCTTGGCCTTGAGAGTGGTTCGGAAGAAATGTTGTCCAATATGGGCAAAACCAATTCACCTGAAAAATATTTATCAAATGCAAGTAGGGTTTTGAACTCGACTTCAAGCAGCAATATTACGGTTAAAATAAATATTTTATTTTATGCTGGTGAGAGAAGAGAGACTCTTTTTAAAACATTTGAGTTTTTAGAAGATCATGAACACTTAAATTTCACATTATCTGCATACCCTCTTCTAATTTATCCTGGAACAGGATTGGAAGATAAAATAGCCCCTTTGTTAGAAACCTATGGCGGCTCGTTAGTTTGTGACAAGGAATGGCAGGAATTGCACCTCGTTCCGGTAAATCCAAGTAGCGAATTCACCTATAAAGAGATGCAGCACTTAGGGGTTATCTTTGGCAAGGCGTTCCAGACATGTGAACAGTACTTTAATGAGCGAAAATATGGCTACTATAGCCCCGGCACAACGCTTGATGATTTTGTTAAGTACATAAATGAAATTGGAATCGACGGGCTGCCTTGTTCTGCATCTGAAAGAGAGATGTTACATTATAGGAAATACTTAAAAAGCTTTCTAACCCCCAGGCATAGAGGATAAAAAGCTATGCGTATAGCACTTACAGGAGCTAGCTCCACCGGAAAAACAACGCTTTTGGGCGATCTTTTGGATTCAGTTTTTTTTAAAGATAGAAAGATTGATAAATCTCAGATCGATATAAGAAGAATGGCTATAGATCTGGGTGTAAATGCGGGTGGAACAGAAAACCAGGATCTCTCGTTAAGAGAATTTCAGTGGAGGGTTCTTGAAGCAAAGAGAAAGTCGGAGTACGGCCTAAAATTATATATCACTGACCGATCTACTGTAGACATGGCTACTTATTGGTTGGTTAGAGAGTCGCCGAATGAAATCGATGATGAGGGCGTTAAGTATATAGATGCATGTCGGAACTATGCTGCCATCTTTGATCTCCACATTCATTTACCTTTTGGCGCCATCCCCTTCATGAATGATGGAGAAAGACCATCATCGGTTAATTTTAATCGCCAAACGTGCCTTCAAGTTCAAAAGTTTCTAAATGAATGGAAAGTGCCTCACATCACTATCAATGAAACCGGTAGAGAAGAAAGAGTTAACGAAGTGATATCGATATTAAAAAAAGAAAGATAAGATCCAAACTTCTTATTCAACATAAAAGCTCGATAATATTTATGTATTACTGAATTATAAACAAGGAAATATTATGTTGGACAAATTACTATCAAGGCAAAGATTTACGACGAAAGGTACTATTGAAGAAGATAAACATGAAGAGCATTATAGAAGCTCGTTTCATAAAGATCATGACCGGATGATATTTTCAAACTCATTCAGAAGATTATCTAAAAAAACTCAAGTCCACCCATTATCCAAAAATGACCATGTACATAATAGACTTACCCACAGCCTAGAAGTTGCAAGTGTAGGAAGAAGTTTAGGTCTTAAGGCAGGCGAATTTTTAAAGAGCAAATACGATAGCAACATTAACCCCTATGATGTGGCCTACGTTATCCAAACGGCTTGCCTTGCCCATGACATTGGAAACCCTCCTTTTGGTCATGCTGGCGAAGAAGTTATCAAAGAATGGTTCCAAAGAAACAAGGATAATGAATGCTTAAAGCCTTTGTCAGATCATGAGGTTAATGATTTCATACATATTGACGGAAACGCTCAAAGTTTTCGAGTCGTAAGTCAACTCGAAAACAACGCGTTTGCTGGCGGTATGAGGCTTACATTTGCAACGCTTGGCACACTTGTAAAATATCCCTACTCCTCCGCTAAATGCGAAGAAAATGGAAAGTCAAAATTTAATTATTTTTCGAGCGAGAAAGAAATATTCGATACTATTTTCTCTACTCTGGGTCTTAAAGAAAGCGATGGAGTTTATAGAAGACACCCTTTTTCCTATTTAATGGAGGCGTCTGATGATATCTGCTATGGACTGCTGGACCTACAAGATGCGATCGAGTTAAAAATAATAAACATAGAGGACGTGCGGCCAATATTCATAGATATATGTGGAAAAGAAAAGACAGATGAAATCTGTAACAATTCCTCTTACAGGGAAACGAATATAATCTCAAAGCTAGTAGCTATAGCGATAAACAACCTGGCAACACATTCAATGGGCGTATTTGAGAAAAACATAGAGCAACTGACAGGAGCAGATCAACCAGATGACTTGATAGGAATTTTTACAGACGAATCGCTCGCATCTGGAATTAAAAAATCTAAGGCTCTCGCAAGAGATAAAATATTTAACGATAAGAGGAAGATCGAGCTTGAACTTGGTGCCTACAATATCATCGAAACCTTATTGGACAATCTGATTTCTGCCGCATATCAACTACATCTTGGCAAAGACAAGCTAACTTTTAGAAACAAGAGAGCTTTGGAAATGATGGGATCAGACAAACCCAAATGTGATGAGCCCCTCTACAAAATGTACCAAAGGGTTGTCGATTACATCGTAGGCATGACCGACAACCATGCCAAATACGTAGCTAACCAATTGAATGGCATGGGTCTTTGAGGCTGTCGCCTACGCAGAAACGGATCAAGCCCCGCTGAAAGCGGGGCTGTTATTGGTGCCTCGGCTCTGGAGGAGAGCTAGTGCTTTTATAGATTCATCGGCGCCCACACACAAAGTCAAACTGCCGACTCTACCTCTACCACCCCTCCGCTAACTGAACAATGAATCAGCGTTCCGATCACCGGTTTGCCAGAAAGCGCCACCAGAGCATCGCGGTAGGCTTGCAGCTGCCCGCTGTGCTCTTGGGCGATTTCGAGCCACTTATCTTTAGGCTGCGGATTAGATTTATGGTCGATCACAATCCAGCCCTCCGCCGTGTCGACAACCAGATCAATTGCTCCCTGCCGCAGGCTGCCAGAGCTTAACCGCTGCATTATCGGCATCTCTGTGTGGAGGATTGCTTCGGGGTGCTGGGTCTTGATCCAGTCGATCAGTGCAAGTCCTTGGTTGAGGATTTGATCCCCTTGCAACGTGCCTGGGAGTTGATTTTTTACCAGCTCATTCAAAATACCGACGTCGATTTCTGGCTTGGAAAGCACTAAAGCCAGACTGTGGTGCAGTACTGAACCAAGTAGGTCCATATTCGGTTTGCCGTTAATTGAGATGCGAGACCCAAAGTCATGCACCACGGCGCATGCGCTCTTTCCGGTCGTGGCCTGCTTGGATGCTGGCTGGTAGTAATCCGCTGACACCGCTTCGGTTAGCTTCAGTTGAGGTGCTAGCCAGTGCCGAGCCCGAACGTTGGGAGAAGCCGTCGGAGTGTCAGGCTTGATCCACGTCTTCATATCGACATTCAATGTCGCTCCCGACGGCAATGTCAGCACTCCCTGATCCGGAGGCAGCACGTTGCTGTTAATCATCTCCAGCCAGCTGCCAACGGCATCGTCCTTACCTATCGCGGTGAGGATCAGCTGATCCCTTGCGCGCGTAATCCCCACATAAAGCAGTTGGATCGCTTCGTTGCGTGCTTGTTGCTCGGCCTCACTCCACTCGGTGGACTGGCTTAACCGAGCAGTTAGTACATCGCTGCCTCTTTGGTCTGGAAACGGGTTTGGCCAGTAACACAGACTTCGCCCCTGTAGAGGATTGTGCCAGTCGAAAGGCAGCCCCTGATTAGTAATACGGGGCCCAAACAGAGAGACTTTAAGAGGCGTGTCCAGGCTGTTGCAGATGACGATCGGCCATTCGAGGCCTTTCGACTTGTGGTATGTCACGATAGTAATAGCGTCCCCTGGGTTAGCGGCCTGTTTATCGCTAAAACGCTGTTCCTGGTTTTTCAGCCACAAAATAAACCCGGTAGGTGTCGCAGCCAAAAACTGTGCTTGGCAATGGCTTTCGTAGTCGCCCACGAGTTGCGAAAGCTGTGCAAGATTGGCTAGCCGATGCTCGGTCAGTTTTGCCCCTTCATTCCATTGGCATACTGTATTGGCGATATCTCCCGCCAGCAAAGCAAGATCCAAGGCTTCCTTGGTGCTGAGTAGCCCGATGTTTTCGCGCGCATCGGATAAGCGCTCTAAGGCCGGATGAGCCGTGTTGCTCCATTGCCAGGATTCTTTTGCCGCTACGGCATTCAGTCGATCCTGTAGCCATTGCTCAGGGCCGCTGCCTGTACTGAGGGTCAGAATTTCAGCGCTCGCGAGTGAGTCAGATGGATCGATCAAGCGGCGTAGGCAGGCCAGAGCCAAGCTCACCTCCGGCGTCTCAATTAGGCCTGCTCTTTCTAGTGAGACAGGGATACCAATCCGGGCACAATAGCCTGCCAGCTCAGCGGCTTCCGCATTGCCGCGACATAGCACCGCCAAGTCACGCCAGGTTGCCTGGCGTGACGCCTTTTGGCTCTTATCCCAAACCTCTGTGCCTGACTGGATATGCTCACGAATGCCTTCGGCAAGTGCTGAAAGCGTGCGCTCATTGCTTTTGCGGCTTTCATAGGCCAGCGTCCACCAACCTAGCTCTGCGCTGGTCAGTGTGTAGGCACACTGAGGAGTCAGTTGCACCTGGTTCGGCTGTAGAAGGTGGCCGAAGGGTGCAGTAAACAGTTCGTTGGTCAGCTCAACCAAACCGGGGCGTGAACGATAGGAATTGGAGAGCGTACTGGTTTGTCCGCCGCCATGCTGAACGTAATCCAAGACATCAAGGGTGAGTTTCGGATCGCTACCACGGAAACCGTAAATAGCTTGTTTTGCATCACCCACCATCAGAACATCATCGACAAGCACTGATATCTTTGAGAAGAGCGCAAGCTGTAACGGGCTAGTGTCCTGGAACTCATCAATGATCAGGTAGCGGACCTCTTCTTTTAGTCGTGCCTGGACGAGCGGATTATCTATAGCAACAAGGGCTAGATGCTCCTGATCAACAAAGTCGATCAAGCCTCGAGACCTCTTGATCTCAGCAAAGCTGTCCATCGCTTTCTGAGCCGCTTGCAGCACCTGAGTGATGAAGTCGATAAGTTCTTGCTGAAAGGCTGGGCACTTCAGCACTTCCAGACCCATATTCATCGCTTGTGCGAAGATAGGCTCGCCCATTTTGGTGGGCTTGAGTTTGCTGACTTTGACCCAGTTCTGCCAAGCAAGGGCTGGTTGGCGAAGTATTTTCTGGCAATCATCGGCCGCTGTTGTAAGTCCTTTGGTGGGTTTAACCACCTGCTTGGCCTGTTGAACTGCATCTTTGAGTGCTTGAATGAAGGCGACTTCGGCCACACTCACATCTGCAGCTGGTAAATAGCCCTGCAGATTGGCAACCGACTCTTGAGCAAACTTATCAGCATCGCCTGACGGCATGGCGTTGGTTCGCATCAGTTCGATTATTTTTAGAATGTCGGCACGCCAGTCCTCGACGCAGAGGCGGCCGCTCAGCTCGTTGAGCGACTTGATTTCGGCCAGGCTCAAACAGCTATCTAAAGCCTCGGCGAGTACCAGCTGCTTATCCTGATCGTCCAGAACGCGCTGTTCGGGCGAGAGCCCAAGCTCAAACGAAAAATCGGATAGCAGCTGACCAAAAACGCTATGTACGGTACCGATGCGCGCAGACATGACTCCGGTAGCGAGCTCGATCTTGCCGCGAGCGATCAGCGCCTGGCTAATCCGCCCCTTTAACTCCTCTGCGGCATCCTTGGTGAACGTGACCGCGATGATCTCACTGGGTGTCAGTTCGCCCCGCTCCAGTTTGTCGGCAACATCATGCTCGATACGGTAGGTCTTGCCGGAACCGGCGCTAGCTTGGGTGTAGTGTAAGGTCATGATTAATGCTCCTTGATGTTGCCGGTGAGGTTGCGCCAGGTGTCGACAGCTTTGAAGGTTGCCTTATAAGTACGGGAACCGCTCTTGCGTGCTTTGTCTTCCAGGGGGATAAGGTCGATGGCGTCGCCAGGAGGCAGCGAATCGTTATCTGGAATGGCACTGCCATAGGTGAGCTCAATGCGACCACTCTTAAGTTGGTCCACGCGCCAGCGCAGGGTCTTTTCAAACTTCTGCCATGTAAGTCGCAGTGATGTCGGCTCGTCCGGCTCGATGGCTGTCGCGGTTGGGAATACCAGCGCGCCATTGCACAGCAGTTCGGCACGGCTCAGGATGAAGTAACCGGCGTCGGCGAGTTGCCCCGCGTGGTTGCCTTCTGCGATGTGTGCATAGGTAGCCAGCTGCAGCGGGCGGCCCGCCTTGAGCTCCTCCCGATACTTGTTGTAACCACCCCATTTCATATCGATGATCGCAAAGCGGCCATCGTCGAATTCACAGAAGATGTCCATGGTGCCGACCAGCAGCCCCAAATTATCGTTGTGTTCAAAGCGGCGCTCCGATTCCAGGCGAGCAACCTTGGCCACAACCAGCGCCTGCAACAGTTTGTCCATCGCTTCCAGCATTTGCTGTTGAAATTTCAGCTGCTCGACCTGCATGCCGGGTTGTGCCAGTGGTAGTGCGACTTTTCGAATCATCACCGGCAGACTGGCATCTAGCCAGGCGTTGATACTGCTGCGATCAATAGGCTGGCCGGTCCAGGGGTGTTCGTTGATCCAGGCTTCGACCAGATGGTGGGCCAAATTACCTTTCAGGCGCGCATCAGCTGCCAGCGATTCAATCGTGCCTTCACGAAGCTGGGCAGCATATTTCAGCGTGTACTCATGAGGCCTAAGCGCCAAGGCTGCCAGACTGCTGTATGACTCCGTAGCGCGAGGAGCAGGTATGGCGCAATTTTGTCTCCACCAGCGCTGCGCTTGCGGCAGGGTGAATTCCGTAATCGGCTGTGTAACAGCATGAATACCCTGGTTGCAAAGAATCGCATCTTCCAGTGGGAGCCAGTTATCGGCATCAACCAGACTGCTAAGCTGCAGCTTCAGCAGCTCCGGCGTGGAGTTGGTTGAGATCAGTGTCAGCGATTGCTTAGCGGCCAGCAGCGGCGCGTGAGATCGCGTTAGTGCCAGTTGTTTCAGCTGAGCCTGCTGTACTGAATCGGGTGCCAGCGGAATACCGCTCAGTTCTTCCTTAGATAAGGGAGGTGCTTCAGCCACACGTGAAATCTCGGGGTTTATCCATAGGGTGTGGCTGATCGATGTGGTGCGCAGCGGGACGACTTCTGCGCGGGTAACAACATCAAACGCAGAAACCTCTCGGGCGTCGCGCAAGCGGCTATTACCAAGGCTCAGCACCATGGTGATCAAACGGTTCAGCTGAATCTTGTTGATATCCGTTTCTGGCCACTCCCGTAGCGCTTGGCAAACGGCGTCGGCCGCAGCATAGGCCGCAGCGAAGACAGTTTTGGCTTGCTCCTGCTCGGACGTGCTGAGCAGTGCTTTCCAATAGCTGGCCACGCGATCTGTCAGCGAGACCGCTAGCTTGATCGGCATGGCGTCATCGCTCAGGCACTCGCAAACCGGCAGCCACTCATTAATAGCAAGGCGCAAGTTTGCTTCGTCCTGATCGGGATGGTCATTAAGGGTGGCGATGACGAAATCATTGATCTCTGTGTCCCAGTGGTCTCGATCAAATCCAGGCAGGTCGCGGAAGCGACGAGCTAGTGAACGGCGCAAGCGCTGGAAGCGTCCAGCAGGCAGCGACAGAAACTGAAGTAGCGCCTCCGCTGAGGGAGTGCGCCAGGCGCACTGGAGCATCAGAAGCAACAGCTGGTTGGGGGCGCGAAATGCTGAAAGATCGCCAAGCCCGGACTGGTTGCCTCCCAGCTGAGAAATGACGGTTGCCAGGCAATGATGCGCGCTCGGGGCAATGATCAATGTTTCGTTGTTCGCTTCGCGTATCGCATATTGAGCGGCCAGCTGGTCGCTGGCGGCAGAAAACAGGAGTAACGTCCCGTCTTGCTGCAGGTCGAGACCTCCTTTGTGCTCGCCAATCAGCGCGCGCTGCAGTTTACCTAGATCGCTATCCGCCGAAGCCTGGGGCTGAATAGACGTGGGAGCTGCTGTTACCGGCACCCCCGCATTTTCCAGTTGGTCGAAGAGGTGCTGATACAGAGGCGGCCAGCTGGCACGTGTATGGTGTAGCTCTAGGGCTGCAACGCTAGAGGCCAGAAGCGCGAGTCGAGGCAGGAGCGCATAAATGCGCTCACCGAGGGAGGTGCCGCTTTTGGCAAACAAGGCTTCGGCCGCTGCCAGCTCGGCCATGCGACCGAGGTTGGCGCTGCGCGTGTCATACTTCCAGCCGTGGAGAATCGCCCAATCTCGCCAGGCTAAAAGTGATTCGGCGCTGGCTATAGGATCGACGGCCAATGATTGACTATAAAAGCGGCTGCCATCATCTGCTGCGTTAAGCGCATTCAGATAAGCCACGGTGCGCGCGGCTTGAGAATCGTCAGGGCTTACGATACCTGCGCGAAACTCGAGCGCGGCAATAAGTCCCTGTTCGCCGCACAGCTGACAGTTGAGCTGCTCGGGCAGTTGGTTGGGGAGGCGGTCATCGTAACCGAGTCCTGCAATGATCTTCATAGAATGACTCCTGATCTGGTTTTTGATTGCGAACAACTGCGTCCATACTCGCATCGTGTAAATATCGTAGACTGTTACCCCATGATTGTTCAAGATCTAACCTAAACAAAAACATAACAAGCGCGTCTATACTCGCAAAACTGTATTTGACAGAGTTTTGACTGAGGTATAGGGTAAGCAGCATCGAAGCACGAGGGTCTAGCCTTGCAATATCAATTCACTCCAACGCAGCAGCTTGTATCTGCCAATGACTGGCGACCGGTGTATCACCTGTCGCCAGCGGCGGTGTTGCGTCGCGTGGGTGGTGCATGGGCGAGTGTGGCGGATCTAGGGGTTCGCCTGCTGGACGGCTGGCGCTTCAGTGATCGGCCTGAGTCTGATTGGTATCTGAGAGAGGTTGAGCTGCGCGATACGACTCAGCGCGACCCGATTACAGGTGAATACCGGCTGCTTTCGGCTGGGCCGGCAGATCGACAGCGTGCGCAGCAATATCGCGAGACCATCGAGGGCGAGCGCTATTATCGTATGCGTCACGTGGGTGATATGGAGCTCGGCGTCGATTCGGTGTTAATGGAGCAACCGGCGCTCAGCGGTCTGAGCGCCTGTGTCGCGCCGGGCGATGTGGTGGTGCGTCGGGTCGGTCACATTAGCGCCGCGTTGGTTTCATCGTTTCACCGTCGTCATCCGGTGGATGCCAATATCGCCGTGCTGCGTGGACTGGACGCCCGCCAGGCGGTCTGGGTTGCTTACTGCTTAAATCAGCCAATCTATCGTAGCTATTTCGAGCAGCCGGGGGCCATCGGCTCAATGGTTCGCCTGGGGTTGAAACAGTTATCGTCGATGCCGCTCGCGGACCGCCCTGCAGCCTTTGATAAGCTTGCAGACCAGTATTGGCAGCACTACGAACGTTTGAGTCAAACCGATGATCGGCTGCAGCAGTTGCGTGAAAGCGTGGCTCGCTGGGTTGCGGATAAAGTGCCCGAACAGCTGTTGAGTGAGTGCACGGGTGCGCTGATCGCGCAGCGCTTTAAGGTAAAAGATATCAGTAGCGTCCTGAGCTATGCCGCGACTGAACAGAACCGTTTTTGTCGTGAGCTGATGGAGAAGTACCAATGCGTACCCTTGTCCCGCCTGGCTGAGGTCAATCCGAAAGGGTCAGCCAGCACGGATGAGGCAGCGCCTGTCATCAAGATCGGCGATATCACCGGGCAGCTCGAAATACAGCGCGATGTTGCGGCCTCTCAAGAGAGCCGTTGGCGTTACCATCGGCGGCCACTCAGTTCTCTGGCGGTGTTGGTGTCCACCTTCGTGCAGGAGCCCAGGGTCGGTCTGCTCACGGACATCTTGCCGATGACTACTTTTGCCAGCGAACAACTCGCGGTGTTGAATTTTCATCGCACGCCCGGTGCTTATGCGCTGCTGCTGGAGACCAACCTTGTCCGCGAGCAGATTGCGCGCCTGGCTACCGGTACTGAGCAGCGCTTCATGCAGCCTCAGCAGTTTAAAAACATCGTGGTGCCACCTCTCGACCCTGCGGGCGCACAGGAATGGCATCAGCGATTGGTCGAGCTTCAGCACCAGAAGTCAAAAGCTCGTCGCGAGTTGGTCGAGATTCGTAGCGCGATGCGGCACGTTTTTCGCCAAGTACACCCAGAACTACCCACCCAACATCAGGACGCTACCCAGTAAGAGGCAAATGGATGAACGACACGGCTAATCAGCAGGCGCTAGCCCGGCTGCTTAAAAACTCAGGGAGCGAGCCGCAGACGCTGGAGGAGCTTTGGCAAGCCCAGCCGATGCTTTGGCAGGATCTAGGCTGGGATCAATCGCAGCTGCGACTCTGGCTCTATTGCCAGCCAGGGTTAGTGCGCGATGCCGACAGCGATGGCGTCGAGCGCTTTGGCCAGGCCGATACGAACGCACAGGGCGCGCCGAATCTGTCCGAAGAGATCGCCAAAATTGTCCAGAGCCACGGCAAACCGCTGCCGTTGGTGCAACTGAAAAACAGACTACCGGCAGGCTTGCTCGCCACCGAGCCGATGCTCAAAGCCGCCATTTCCGATCACCCCAGCCTGCAGATGGTGGGACCGATGGTAAAACTGACTTAACGAAAGGGAGTTTCCATGACCTACTTTACCCATCTCAAAATATCTTCCAGCGACCTGGCCGGTTATGTCGCCACGCTGGTGCTGCAGGATCAAAAGATCAACCAGCTCAGCTTCGGTGGTTTTCCGGAGATCAGCGTAGAACACTCGCCTGAAGGGTTTCACTGCTATTTCGCCTACCTGGGGCGACGGGCGGGACCGCTAGTGATCTCGGCTAACGACGCCAGGCGCAAGGTAAAAGCCTACAAGCAAGGTGTCGCGCTAGGCGTTGCCGATGTAAAAACCGTTCAGCCCTTTTTGGCCATGCTGGAATCAGCATCGCTTTCCGAATTGACCGTTAAAACACAGGGAGCCTAACGCACATGGCCGATAATACTCAGGGTCTCAGCGCACGTTTTGCCAAGCTGCGCAGTAAATACAGCAGCGCTGGCTTTACTCAATTTGACGCGCTGCAGAGCGAGCACGACTTTCTTCAGGCGGGCCTGGCTTGGGGAACCGTGGAAGGCAACGATACCCCGCGCATTCTGCTGCTCGCTCTGGATGAAGGGCACTGGGAATACTCCAACGAGGCAAATTTGGATGTGCTGGCCTACGAGCTGCTGGCAGCGATGGGCGATGAGGACTGGCCGGTGTTTACCGAGCTGAACGACCCCTCGAATAGCCGCTGTTTTGCGCTGTTTGGCCTGGACGGTACCGATGGTACTCACTCGGTCGACGAAATTCCCAGCATCAACATCATTCGCGACTACGAGCGGCTGAACAAGCACACCACCCTGCGTTGGTCGATGCAGATCTACACCCGGCTGATGCACAAGCTGGATGCCTTCCATGAGCAGGTGTACCAGACCGTCAAAGACCGGGTCTCCGATAAAAACGACATTATTCTCGAGGTGGCCAAGGTTCTGTTTCTGGAGAGCTTCCGGGTTCACCACAAGCCAGACACCACCTTCCCCTACAACGGCCAGCAACTGAACTTCCGCGAGGTGTTCGATTACCGCTATGTAGCTGACAAAGGCACGGAAGCGGTAGCTCAGATTCAAGCCGCCTTCGACCACTTCAAGAGCCACCCCGACTATGTGGTGGTGACCGACGATGGCTCCGAAAACGCCATCTTCGATGCCAAAACCCACCTGCAGCTGGAGCGCCCGGAGAACTACGCCTTTCTTCTGGAGGCGGTCCAGGACCTGGGGCCGGTCAAAACCAACGAAGGCAAGGTGGTACCTGGAAAGGTATTTGATGATCGCGGCACCCTGGCGGATGTGGCCGGTGATGTATTGGGCCGGGTGTTTGACGTCTTTCTGCGGGCTAACTTCGAATCCAAAGGTGGGCTGGGTGTTTACCTGACCCCCAACCCGGTCAAGCAGGCAATGCTGGAGATCGCCTTTCATGATATCCAACAGGACCAGAAAACGGTGGAGGAACTGGTGGCCGGTGAGTTCCGCTTTGCCGACCCCACCTGCGGCTCCTTCGGTTTTGGCTCGGTTGCTTTGAGTCGCATGGACTCGGTGATCGAGACCATGGGGGGACTGTCCGACCCGGAGCGTGAGGCGCTCAAGCAAAAGATGCGGGAAGAAGCCTTTATCGGTGCCGATTCGGCGCCGCGCATGGTGATGCTGGCACGGGTCAATATGGCCCTGCAGGGCGCACCCAAGGCAAAGATCTTCTACACCGAGAACTCGCTCACCAGCCGCGCGCTCAAGCCCAACAGCATGAACCTAATCTGTACCAATCCGCCGTTCGGTACCCCTAAGTTCAAGACCGACAAGCGGGGCAAGGAATCCAAAGCCCACTACGAAACCATGATGGAGCAGACCCTGGGCGGCTTCCGTGACGCCAAGCTGCAAGTGGAGTCCTACAACGCCTACTACGACCATACCAAGAAGGTGTGGGAGGATATCAGCGACCTCTACACCGACGAAAACGATGAGCCGATCTGGGCAGGTTGTCGTACCGACTTGCGCAATGTCTCCACCGGTAAAAAAGCCAAGTACGAGCTATACCCCACCACCTCGGGTCTGGCGCTGGGCGGCAAGCCCAATAAGAAAGGCGAGTGGCAACAGGTCAAGGGCGGCTCCATCGACCCGGCGGTGCTGTTTATTGACCGCTGCCTGCAGCTGCTTAAACCCGGCGGCCGTCTGTTGATCGTACTGCCTGATGGCATCCTCTGTAACTCAGGGGATCGCTATGTGCGCGAGTACATTATGGGCAAGAAGGATGAGAAAACCGGCGAGTTTGTCGGTGGCAAGGCGATCGTCAAGGCAGTGATCTCGCTGCCGGCCGATACCTTCAAACTCTCCGGTACGGGGGCGAAAACCTCGATTCTCTACCTACAGAAGCGTCCGGCCAGCGACGACAACCCCGAGCAGTTCCTGCCTGAACCCCAGACTGATGTGTTTATGGCGGTGGCTGAGACGCTAGGGTATGTGGTCAAGAACAATGTCGAAGATTACTCAGCGGGTGTGCCTAACGATCTGGATAAGATCGTTGGGGCCTATAAGCGGGGTGAGTGATGTCTGTCGATAAATTGAGAGGATCTCGCCACATCAACGTGGTCAAGCCGTCGGATATTGGCTTATTGCTCGCAGCACAGTCTTATCGTCCTGATGTCACTAACGCTATCAGGAAGATTAAACAGTTTGATTGGTTACCACTTCAGGCAATGGTTGAGAACACCATTAGCCCTGGGCCACACCCTGCCTATGGAGGGAGCTACCCCTGCTTAAAAACCAAAAACGTTCAGGATCTTATTGCTGATAGCGAGCCTGCGGATTTCGCCGATATATCGGGTCTTTCCAAGCCCGAGAATGCCCAGGTTTGCTGTGGCGATCTCCTGATCAATCTGACAGGTGCAGGCAGCATTGGGCGAGTCTCCGTTTACTACGGAGAAAGCAAGCCAATCACCAATCAGCATATTGCTCGAATGTCGGTGAAGCCTGAATTCGACGAGGGGTATGTTGCCGCCTTTCTTCGCTCCTGGTGGGGCGAAAGGGCGTTAGAGCAAGGCGTGGCAGGTAGCACAGGGCAGATCAATATGGTCAATGATCATGTCCGCTCGGTCCCTGTTATTACGCCAAACATCTTGGCTCAAAAATACATCGGCGATAAGGTCCGTCAGGCTAAGCAGTTAAGGGCGTGGGCAAAACAACTTCAAGACCAGATCAAAGAGCTAGTGACCACATCGGCCATTGATGGTGCGCTATCGGTGGCTAATAGAGAAAGCAGCTGGGCCCCTTCGGCAGACCTCACACCTAGGTTGGACCCCAAGTACTACGGCAATAAAGCATTGGCAGTGTTTCATGCTACAGCGGATTCAGGAGTGCCACTGAGAGACCTTGTTGTCGGTATATGTAACGGATTTGAAGAGAGAGAGTTTTTCGAAGACGGCATCACCTATATCACAGTTTCTGAGGTTTCGTCTGGTAGGTTGGATGTGAGCTCTGCACCCAAAATACACCCATCAACGGATATTCCCAGCAAAGCTAGAGTTAATGACAAGTGTGTGTTGGTAGTTCGCACAGGCTCAATCGGCACCGCAGTGAAGGTTGATGGGCGAGACAGCGATGCGGTTATTAGTAGCCATCTAATCAAGCTTGAGTTTGTCAATGCGGAGACGGCAGCCGCAGTAGCTTCTTTCTTGAACTCTGAAGGCGGCAAGGTCCTGTTGCACAAAATTTCCTATGGGGCGGTGCAGCCTCAGATTGGGCAGGACGAGTTATTGGCCCTGCCAATACCTCAAAGTATCATAGATCAAGCAGAAGAGCTGCTGCGTTTGATGACTGTCTATGAAGACTCGATTAGGTCAACCAAGTCTCTAGTGTTAACAGCTAAAAGCTTGGTTGAAGCTCTAATCGAAGGAACCTTGACTGAGCAACAGTTAATCAACACCCAAAAAGCCCTGGAAACTGACGATACGAGCCTCGATCGAGATATATTGGATCGACTAACCACCAAAGGCCTGGACGGCGATGGCAACCCCCTCTTCGCCGATCTGAACCAGCTCTACGATCTGCTGGCACAGAGCCAATCAATGGACGAGTAACAAGGAGTGTTGCGATGGTGCTGGACCCCCTGATTAAACCGCTGAGCCAGCTGCTGGAAAAAGGCTCCTGCCTGGTCAGCAATGCGGCGTTGAACCCCCTGTTGCCAGGGCTGGCCCACCCCTGCGCCAATGGCAAAAACTGGGTCATCAGTCAGCGCCTGCTGTCGGTGCGCCAACAGCTTAATAGCGACGCCGAGTTGGTGGCGGCCCTATTGGCTACCGATACTGCCTTGCGCGAGGCCTGGTGCCAGCTGATGGCGGCGCGCTGCCGTGAAGCGGGCGCGCTTACCGACCCGCAGGTACTGATCCGCCTGGTTAGCCAGTTAAACGGTGCCGCCGCCTGGGTGGTGACCTGCCTGGAGCAAAATGCCACGCCGACGCTTCAAGCCACGGCCTATGTGGCGCTGGAGCGCCAACTGCTGGGCGCCA
>TARA_R110001583_G_scaffold52393_2_pt1 | contig 15554 bp, 13 predicted proteins | sample TARA_R110001583 | Tara Oceans TARA_R110001583 (sample SAMEA4398432) | marine metagenome | biome: Polar Biome; feature: [MES] marine water layer (ENVO:01000295) within the mesopelagic zone...; material: water (ENVO:00002006), including particulate matter (ENVO:01000060) such as...... | reverse complement strand
TGCTAAAGTTTATAATTACCCTATTGCAGAGAAACCAACATGGGCTTCAGCTTTCAAAGCATTTAAAGGTGCTTCGTTGGCAATGCTAACGCCAGTATTTGTAATTTATGGGATCGTAGCGGGTATCGTGACGCCAACTGAGAGTGCGATTATCGCAGCTGGTTATTCATTGTTCTTAGGTATGGTTATTTACAAAACAGTTAAAATTCGCGATGTTGGTCCGATCCTTTATGATACTGGCCGATTTGCATCCATTTCATTATTTGCAATAGGAACCGCATCAGTATTTGGTTGGTTACTTGCTTATTACAACGTGCCGCGCTTAATCATTGATGTTGTCACTGAATTAGACCTTGGTGTTATTGGCACATCATTAGTTATTGCAGGTTTATTCTTGTTCTTTGGCTTGTTTATTGATGCTATTCCAACAATCATCATCTTAGGTACTGTTCTTTTACCTGTGGCGGCACAAGCAGATATTTCACCTGTTGTATTTGCAATTATTGGTATTATCTCGCTTGCATTTGGGCTGGTGACACCACCTTATGGGTTATGCTTACTCATATCAGCACATATCGGTGGTATGAATGTAATTCAAGTACTGAAAGAAGTAGTAATTATTCTTATACCGATGTTATTAATCTTACTATTGGTTATTGTGTTCCCTGAAATTGCAACCTGGCTTCCTATGCAATTGATGCCTGGTGCATTTAAATAATTAATAACCTTACTACTGAATGATAATAATAACTAAGTAGTAAGGTTAGATTTTTAAGATAATCGGAGGGGCAATTTCTCCGATAACTCGACTTTGAAAGATACTTTTCATAAATAATCCCTCAGCTACGCTTAGCTCCTATTCATTTATGTTTGAGTATTTTAGTCTATTGATTTAACCCCATTGATTTAACAATGGATATAAAAAACTTCTCGAATGAAAGTGATAGGATAACAACGTGACTCAGAATATATCTAATACTCCATTAAACTCCCAAGTAATCCGCCCAAGTTTCGATCGCTCAACGTTAAAAACTCGCATTGTTCATATTGGATTTGGCGCATTCCATCGTGCACATCAAGGCCTTTACACCAGTGAGATGATTGAGAAAACAGGCTCTGATTGGGGTATTTGTGAAATTAACCTGTTCGGTGGTGAGCTGATTTCAAAGCTACGCCAACAAGACCATCTTTATTCAGTGCTGGAAAAAAGTAGCGATTCTGTTACTGCGAAAATAAGTGCTTCTGTTATTGAATCTAGACATTCTGTTTTAGATGGTAAACAAGCAGTTTTAGATAAAATGACTGAACCTCAAGTTGCTATTGTGTCGATGACCATTACTGAGAAAGGTTACTGTGCCGATTTGAATACAGGGCGTTTAGATTATAACAATGCACTCATTATCGCTGATTTAGCAGAACCCGAGCAACCTCAATCGGCGATCGGTTATATTGTTGAAGCATTGAAAATCCGCAAAGCAAAAGGCATTAAACCCTTTACAGTGATGTCTTGCGATAATATTCAAGATAATAGTCGTGTTGCAAAACAGGTTATTCTTGATTATGCCAATAAGCTAGATACTGAACTTGGCACTTGGATTGAGCAAAATGTGTCATTCCCTTGTACTATGGTTGATCGTATCGTGCCTGCCATTACTGAGGATAGTCTTGCTCAGTTAACTGAAAACTTAGGTGTTGCTGATCCTGTGGGCATTGTGTGTGAATCTTTTAGACAATGGGTGATTGAGGATGATTTTGTTAATGGTCGACCTGAATGGGATGCAGTAGGGGCTACTTTTGTTGAAGATGTGAGACCCTTTGAAGATATGAAGCTTCGCATGCTTAATGGTAGCCACTCATTCCTCGCTTACTTAGGTTATTTAGCGGGTTATCGCTATATCTATGAAACAATGCAAGACCAAGCATTTCGTAACGCTGCGTTTAAACTGATGACTGAAGAACAAGCCGTTACTTTATCGATGCCAGAAGGGACTGATTTAACTGAATACGCGAATCTTCTTATTGAGCGTTTCTCGAATGCTAGTATCAAACATGAAACATGGCAGATAGCGACAGACGGTAGTCAAAAGTTACCACAACGCATGTGTGAATCACTGCGCTTTCATTTACAACATGGGACGCCAACTCCTTGCCTTATTTTGGGCGTTGCAGGGTGGATGGTTTATGTTAGTGAGCAAGATGAACAAGGCAATAAAATCATCGTTAACGATCCTATGTTAGAACAGTTTAGAAGCGCTTATAAAAATGCACAAACAAGCGAAGAAATAGTGTTGTCGTTATTAGGCTTAAACAACATATTTGGCCAAGACTTAATTCAAAATGCTGACTTTGTTAATGCACTTGTCGAAGTGGTGGAACAATTGAAAACCATTGGCGCTAAAGCCTTGGTTGCTAAAACACTTTAAATAATTATTCGGAATAAATATGAATTACAAAAATAAATTGGTTCGTTTTCCTGCCAATCGTGTATGGCGCTCATACACTGGTGGTAAAATTCTTGACCAAATACAGCAAAAAGCAGAGCCTGAAGATACCCACTTTCCTGAAGATTGGATAGGTTCAACAACACAAGCGGTTAACCCGGATAGAAAAGACATTGTAGAAGGGATTTCAACCGCTGTTGTTGGTGATGAAACGATTGGCTTTGATGAACTGATTGCATTAGACCCAAGCTATTTCTTAGGTGCTGAACATACTAAGGCCTTCGATTTAAACCCAATGTTGTTAGTGAAGTTTTTAGATTCATCAATACGATTACATTTTCAGGCCCATCCAACGGCTGAGTTTGCGCGTGAACATCTCAACAGTAACCATGGTAAAGCAGAAGGTTATTACATCTTAGACGTGCGTGAAGGCACAGACCCTTATGTTTATGTAGGTTTCCAACATCCACCATCTCGGGATGAATTTAAAGAAATGATCGAGACGCAAAATATCGGTGCTATGGAAGCATGTTTTGAGAAAGTACCAGTGAAGCCAGGTGATTGTTTATACATTCCTGGTGGTTCACCGCATGCAATTGGTGAAGGTATTTTGATGGTAGAAATCATGGAGCCTTCAGATTGGGCAGTACGTTTTGAGTTTACCAAAGCAGGTTACACTATGCCTGTGGAAGCACGCTTTATGAAACGTGATCTTGATTTTTGTATGGATGTTTTTGACTTTACTGAATTATCAGTGCCAGAAGCTATTAAGAAATTCCAACAACCTGCAAGACTTGAACGTCAATACTCAGAAAACGCATTTCAAGAGATATTAATTGATGAGAGTGTGACAGATAAATTCAGAGTAAAAAGATCAACTATTAAAGGCTGTATTGATAAAGTAGAACAAGATTTTTACATTGGTATTGTCGTTAACGGCGAATGTCGCATTCAGATTGGCGAAGAAACCCTCGATCTTAAAAAGTTTGATCGTTTCTTCTGTCCTGCGGGCGTTGACGTGGTGACCATCAGCACAGACTCTAGTGTTGAAATTCTTGAGTGTTACCCACCTAAAATAAAATAAAATTAAATATATGCCACCCCATAAGACTCATTCAGAGATTTATGGGGTTTGCCTATTTTTCTGTGCGCAGAGCAACCCTCTTTTAATACCCTTTCTATCATATACTGCATTGTTTTTTACGCTAAAAGCCCAACTAACCACTCTGTAACTGTGATTAAAATGATGATTAACATGCCTTCACCAATGGCGATGCCAAGTAGAATTTGTTTGTAAGACATGCCTGAAAGGCGTGCCAGGTAGACAATAATATCTGTGAACACTAAAGGAAAAAATGCCCAACCTGTTACCGCTGCAACACCTGATGAATTAATCCAGTCTTGCGCGCGTTTAAGGGTCCTTCCGGACAACTTATCTATCTTCTTCTGCATATCTAAATAATCAACCGCAAGGCAAACTAAGTACGCTGAGGCACAGGTTGCAGAAAATGTAATAACAAACATCACCCAAGGATCAATTGAGCTTGCCATCATAATAATGGCTGGCATTGTCGGAATAAAAAGTATTCCTCTGAGCGTTATCAAAAGCGCATAGGCTGACAGAATATACCAATAATATTTTTCAATGAGCGCTTGCAATTCGATGAGATCGTAGTGATTAAAAACCCATTGCATGCCAGTGATTGCAAGAGCCGCAATTAACCCCCAGATAATTATTTTAAGAACACGTAAAATCATTTTCGAGACTCTTTACGTGGTGGGCAATGTTTAATTAAGTCGGGATCATTACACTGTTTTTCACCTTTACAACGAATACCTTGGATTGTCCAAGTAACATCCATGGTGCGATGTTTACCAAAAATAGTGAAGAAGCAAGGTGTTGGATAATCGTGGACAACAAACATGTGTGCAAAGAAAGTATCTTTATTATTAGTGCTAGGTAAAAGCGTTCTTAACTTATCAAAAAAGGCTTTATCATCTAAATCGCCATCCGCTGCTTCTAACCATTGAGTGGCTAACTCTGTTTTGTTTTGTACGTTATATTCAAGAAATTTATTCTTGGGTAATAACTCTAAGCCCATATTTAAGGTGGATTTAAAAATAGGTGGGGTAAATAAAACACATAGAATAGTTAGGAATACTGAAATAGTTAGACCGAATAACATTTTAAATAACATCTTAACGATTTTATTGTTTTTTAAATAACCAAGTTGAGTTGATATTTTCATGGCTGTATCTCAGGGATAGTTTGATGTGAAAATTGTGTCAGTGAGGTGAGTATATCAGTGATATGAGTTCTGTTGATGATGAAGTTAAAAGTTGTGATTACTCAGTCTATTATCGATCTGGGTAATCACAAATGATTTTTTATGCTTCAATATTTATGAAGACTTATTTTTTAATAGTTACTTTTTAATCGTTATTGTTCAATAGTTACTTTTGAATAAAAGTAACTTGGTATTTTCCTAGACCTTGATATTCAATTTCAGTTGTTTGATTCATTTCTGCTTCAACAATCCCTGCAAAAGATCCTGTAATAAACGCTTGCCCAGCTGTAAAGCTAACACCACGTTTAGCCATATAATTGATTAACCAATATAAAGGTTTTGGTGGTGACATATTAGGGTGTTTACCTTCGAAAGACTGAACACCTGCCTCTTGGCTGAAAGTGATGTTAATTTCACTTGCTGCATAGGCGGCATCTTTATCAATTTCAGGGCCGATATATAAACCTTGGTTAACTAAGCCATCTGCTAATTTTTCATAAAAGGTAATATCAGATTGATCAATATAGCGATTCTGCATTAGCTCTAACGCCATGTGGCAACTTTTTACTGCGTCATCTATTTCAGCAATACTATATCCTGCCTCGTTAGCAGGTAAATCAGCACCTAATACAAAAGCAATTTCTGGTTCTACACGTGCTTTTCCATTTTGAGAAAATAAAGCACATTGCTCACCCGATTGTAGCGTATCAGCAAAAATAGGCGCTAGGATATATTGCTCAGGATTTAGAGGCTCTAAACACTTCCAGCCAATCACCGTATCCTCTCGTAGGTTTATCATTTCAGCTTGAATGTTATGTACTTGCTCAATATCTTGAGGGACAAGCTCTGCAGCTAAACGTATTTTTTTAGGTTCTTTGATACGATTATTAAGTAACTGCTCAGCGGCAGCTTGATAAGTATTTTTCATGATTATCTCGTTTAAAAAGGCAAAAATAATATTGTTGGGAACATTCAAATCGCAATTAATAAGTATGTTCAACCAATTTGCGAACAAATCTGTCAATCATATTACCTCAGACATTTTTTAATGTCTGTGATTCTCTCCATGTAATTTAATAATACAATAGTGGGGTCGGTAAATTGCTGTACAAAATTTATTCTCTAGCAGTTTGTAATAATAAGATGAACATATATTTATGTAATTTTTCAGCATTATGAAATTTTACTTTTTGTTATGTGATTTTTGCATAAAAAGTCGCCTGTAATCTGTGATTAAAAGCGGTAATTCCTATGAAACAAACTCTTTTGTCGCTCGATTTTTCTTAAATAAAGGCGCTTAATCTGTTGATATTTAATATGATAAATAATTTTTATGTTTTTATTTTGTTTCATGGGATTTAACGGCAGAATCAGTTGTGATGGGTCTCTATCTTTTCATTTATTTCATTGGTTATTATTTTTTCCGAGAAAGAAAACTAAAACTACAAGGAAATATTATGAAAACTTTTAAGTTCTTACCAATAGCCGTTGCGGTTGCAACATCGATAGCATCTTTTTCTGCCTTAGCTGCAGATGATGTTGCAGCATTAACTGAGCGAATTCAAGCATTAGAAGCGCAATCAGATCCTGATTTAGCCTTAAAATTTACCGGATATGCTCGTTATGGTGCACGTTATGCCGGTGGTGATTCTGAATTGGTTGGTATTGGATCAACAGGTGTTGCTGTTGGTCGTCTTGGTAATGAAGCAAATGGTGGTGAGTTTCAATTAACTAAAGGATTTAAAACAGAAAGTGGTATGCATTGGGATTTGGCTGTGATGTTAGATCATTGGTCGAGCTCTGATTGGGGTTCGGAAGGTGGTGCAAATGTTAAAAAATTATATGCAAGCGGTACTAATTTATTTGAAAGCCAACCTGGCTTAAGAGTATGGGGTGGTCGAGATTTCCATCAGCGTCCACAACAAGGGTTAAATGACTACATGTGGCTTGCTCATGATGGACAAGGTGCTGGTTTTGATAATTTAGACTTAGGTGGCGCTAAATTTAACTTAGCATTTGTTGGTCAGGTTTCAGACAACGGTGGCGCACTTGGTAATGATAATGGTAAATATGCTATTACCTCTAAATTACATGGTATTGATGCTGGCATTGGTAACCTTGATATTTATGCGAACTATGGATTTGCGTCAGACCAAGCAGGTGTTGCCCTTGAAGATGAAAATTCTTGGTTAATTGGTGCAACCTTAGGGCTAGGCGCTTCAAACAAATTAATCGCTAAATATGCTGATGGTGCCGATAATTCTGCTTTTGATCTTGCTGGTGACAAACAAGTCATGTACATCAGTTTAGAAGGTGGCGTTAACCCAAGTGAAAATGTATTTATTGATTACTTAGTATCATATAAAAATATCAGTGGTACAGATGCGACAGAGCAAAGTGAATACTCGGCAATTATCCGCCCTATGTATAACTGGAACTCTGTACACTCTACCTGGTTAGAAGCAGGTTATGCGATGGTCGATCAAGATGCTGGTGGTGACCAACAGGGTTGGAAAGTAACAGCTTCTCAAAATATTTCAATGGGTGGCCTTCCATGGAGCAGACCAATGGTGCGTTTATACGCAACCTTTGGTGATGTGGAAACAACAGATGCTAGTTCAGTATCAACAAACGTAGACACTGCATCAGTAGGCGCAATGTTTGAAGCTTGGTGGTAAACACTAACACCACTGATTGATATCCGGGCCTGAGATTTCAGGCCCTTTCAGCTCCTACCTTCATGATTACCGTCCGAAGCAGTCTTTTTACCACCAAAAGAAAAACAGCATGAATCTATCTTCTATTGTCTCCCGAGTTTATATTGGTTTTTTTATACTTATCTCTATTATGCTTTGTTCCGCTTGGTTCTCTATTAACGCGACAAATAAAATGTCTGAACGGGTAGAAGCGATTGTTGTTGAGTCGACACCCTTAATGACAGGAGCTGCCGAGCTAACGATTGCATTTTTGAATATTAATAGAAGCCTCACTCCGTATTTATCTGCACAGTATTTAGATGAATTACCCTCTTTTCAGAAGGTGATTGATAATAATATTAAAGACTATCAAGTCAAGTTTGAATGGCTTACTACAAAAGCGAGTTACCAGCATCAACTGCAAGAGACACTCGATACTATTCAAGCGACTGCTAAAGTAATATTTTCCGAGATAAAGACTGTTACTGACCTTCAATCTCAATATCTTGATGCGACCGATATGAGTACTTATTTACAAGCTAAATTTCAACCAATCAGCAATCAATTAAACAGCAATTTAGTTGCGGGCTTGTCTGCTACCAAGAATGATCAACAAGTTGCCATTCAAGCTATGCTCTCTCAAGTCAATGTGCTCAGTTCCGATGCAATTAAAGCATTTTCAATGCAAGATACAAGTGAACTTAATGCTGTTATAAGAAGTTTTGAAAACAGAAAAGTACGATTTGAAGAGGCCCTCAACAATCTTGAAGTCTATTCAAAAACAGTATTTATAAATACCGAAGTAACAGCTAAATTATTTTCAGATCAACTATTCTCTGCAGATGGCGCCATTGCAAAACATACAACTACAAACATGATCCGGGAATTATTAAATACGCGACAAATTGCTCTAAATGTACAGATTGATAAACAGCTCGAACAGATTAATCGATTATCTGAATATGCAAATACAGAAGCTAAAAAGTTATATCAAGATTCAGAAAAAGGTGCTAAAAAAACCATTATTACTATTGCGTCTATCTCTATTTTTTCGGTACTTATTGCGATAATAATTGGTTTTAGTATTGCTAATATTATTAGAATCCCCAGTAAGCAGGTACAGCTTTCTTTAGAAAAATTGGCTAATAAGGATCTAAGAACAAAAGTAGAATATAAGTCTAATAATGAATTCGGTTATGTAGCGATTAAAGTTAATTTAGTCTTAGATCATTTGTCAAAAGTTATATTTAAAATGCGTTTATCAGCGAGAGAGTTGAATCAGGCATCACGAGAAAATCAACAAACTGGCGAGAGTTTAAAAACGACTATTACTGAGCAAGCATCTCAAACCACACAAGTTGCGACTGCAATGCAACAAATAGAGAGTGCGGTCAATGAAATTGCACAAGGCTCGAATCAAACACTCTCTATCGTCACTGAGGCGGTTGATATTTCAAATAATGGGCAAGCGATGATGAAAGATAACATAACGTTACTTGAGGCACTGTCACTGCGACTCGGAAACTCAACAGAAACCATTCAAACACTTGAAAAAGAGGCTATTAGCATTGAATCAATTTTAGACGTTATTTCTACGATTTCATCGCAAACTAATTTATTAGCTTTGAATGCCGCTATTGAAGCCGCCAGAGCTGGAGAACAAGGACGCGGTTTTTCGGTAGTGGCAGATGAAGTGCGTGCTTTGGCTGAAAGAACTTCTCAGTCTACATTGCAAATTCAAACTAAAATAGAGCAGTTACAAAGTTGCTCAAGTTTTGCTGTGTCTCAAATTTCTCAATGTGTAACAGATATGACCCGATGCATTTCTCAAGCAGATAGTGTTAACAATAACCTACAAAGCATGCATCAATTATTAAACAATATTGAAGATCGTAGCATGCAAATTGCGTCAGCCACAAAAGAACATCAAACAGTTGCTTTAAAAGTGACTAAACATGTTAGCCATATCCATGAATTAGCTGAAAATAGTGCTTCACGATTTGATAAATTAATATTTAAGAGTAGAGAATTAGAATCAATGGCTGAACAACAGTTAGCATTGACGGCAGATTTTAAGCTGAATGAGCAATAAAATTTGTCTGATGTTTTATATTATCATTGTTATTATGTAGGCAAAAAATAAGTGTATCCAAGTACGCTAAGTCGATAGAAGCATTTTGATGATATTAAAAATGTGTTTGGAATACTTCTACACTAGAATGACATGGAGGGACTCTTTTCTTTAATTTAAGACATCTTTTATCGATAGTTTTCATGATATTAGCGAATGTTTATTAGGGTAAGAAATTACAATCATATTTCCTAACTACTATAGGTAAATAAGCATGAAAAAAAATCAAAAATCAGCAACTGTCTATGATGTTGCAAAGTTGGCAGGTGTTTCTCCTAGTACTGTTTCTCGCTTTTTAAACCGCACTACATTTGTTGCAAACAGTAAATGTGATCGTATTGAAATCGCGATAAAAACCACCGGTTACAAACCTAAGTTTCAAATGCAACAAACTGATAACCGACGCTCTATGACAATAGGTGCAATTGTTCAAAATCCTGATAGCCCTTATACGTCAACGATTGTTAAAGATATGGAGCGAACATTGATTAGTAAAGGTTATTCATTGATTATTGCTACAGGCCATTGGCAAAATAAGTTAGAAACGCATGCCCTTGAATATCTTATCAAAAGCAACGTAGATGGCATTATTATCATAACCGGGAATTTGAATAAAAAATTAATTATTAATACTTCCAAAACGATTCCTATTGTTACGGTCGGTTATGATGTGGAAAGTGAAAATATCTGTTCGCTTAATTTAGATAATATTATGGGAGGATATATTGCGACGTTACATTTGTTACAGAAAGGCCATAAGAATATCGCTCATATCAAAGGATTATCTACTCAGCCAGATGCCGAGGCGCGTTACAAAGGTTATAAAAAAGCCCTTGATGAATTCGGTATTAAATTAAATACCAAGTTGGTGAAGCTGGGCGATTTCAGTATGGATTTGGGCTATCAATGTACGATTGAATTGATAGAATCTAATGTGTATTTTTCAGCCATATTTACTGCTAATGACCTAACTGCTTACGGTGCCATTAAAGCGCTTCATGATCGTGGTTATAGAGTACCAGAGGATGTATCAATTATTGGTTTCGATGATTTGACCACCTCAAAATATTTTACGCCTGCATTAACCACCTTAAGACAACCCATTGAAGAAATAGGCACAGTCTGTGCTTTGTCTATCCTTAATTCCGTTGTTAAAGGTGATTATGAAGCCAGAATGCCTCCAATGGACTTGATTGTTAGACAATCAACCTGTTCACGCTTTGTTCGAGAGTATTAACCTCGTGAGGTTAATTTAATGTTTTATCAGCAAATATAGGCTCTCATTTGCTTGTATACAAAAGAGTGCCTATCAGTCAAAGCGATAGGCATCCATGGCTAGAATGCCACGTTCAAGGTCTTGGTGTATTCTCTCTCCTCTCACCGTTTCACTGGCTCCCAATGCTGTAATAAGTGGTAGAAAATGCTCCTGTGTTGGGTGATTGAAGGGCACATCAGGCGCCTCATCCACATAGTTTAATAATGATGCGACCTGCCCGATTGAAATTTGCTCATTTACCCAATCAGTAAATGCCTGAACCCGTTTTTCACTACCGGGCGATGGATTAAAAAATTCTCTCAGATTGTGACTGACATTGCCTGAGCCGATAATCAGAATGTTTTCATCTCTTAGTGAAGCGAGTAACTTTCCATAACGATAGTTTTGACTAGCTCCTAATGCACTGTTAATTGACACCTGCACAATGGCAATATCTGCAGCGGGAAACATCAGTCTCAATGGTATCCATAGACCATGATCCCAACCCTGTTGCGCATCTAATTTTGGCTCTAAACCAGCATCTTGAAAACGTTTAGCAATCTGTTTAGCTAATTCAGGTGAGCCAGGAGCTGGGTATTGAAGATCATATAATGGAGCAGGAAAACCATAAAAGTCATGAATGGTTTTTGGGGTTTCCCCTGAGGTGATGACAATGTCGCTAGTGAGATCAAAGTGCGCAGAAAACATCACAATAGCTTTAGGTCTGTTGAGTGATTTTCCAAGTGATTGCAAGAATCGAGATGTTTTACTCTCCTCTATCGCCATCATCGGAGAACCATGAGAAATAAATAGTGCGGGTTGTTTTGTCATTATAGAAGCTCCGTCCGGTCTACTGGCACAATCTCAGGTGGGTTCAGTAGGATTAATAAATTATCGCCATGTTGAGTATGGCGACAACTTTAGGGGTTATATTATGCTAAGTTTATGCGTTCAGCTCTGAGCGTTTTTCTAGAATGTTTGCCAGTTTATTATCAACAGAGAATGTACCTGCACCCTGAGCAATTAATGCAACTGATGCAACCGCAAGAAGTAACGCAAACTCATAGCCATTATTGGTAACAAAAAGACCATTTCCGATGTGAACCGTCATCGCCATAAACATAGTAAATGCAGTGACGATAGCAGCTGGACGGGTAAGTAATCCAAGTACTAATGCTAGACCACCAAAAAATTCACCACTGCCTGCTAATAGCGCCATCAAATAACCGGGCGAAAAACCGATGCTTTCCATGAATTGACCTGTGCCTTCTAAGCCATAACCACCAAATAGGCCAAACAGCTTTTGCGAGCCATGTGCAATGAGTATGATGCCAAGTGGTACGCGAAGAATAAGTGCGCCTAGACCGGCTTTTGATATCAGTATTTTGTTTATAAGTTGTGTGTTCATGTTGGTGCTCCAATTTGTTATATAAGGTTTGTTTTTGTTAATAGAAATAGTATTGGATGGCGTATTAAAGATAAATGTGTTATTTGTTTGTATATTATAAACGCTGTGTTGTTAATGGGGATTTATGGATAAATTAGAAACAATGAAAACCTTTATTGCGGTTGTTCAAGAAGGTGCTTTCTCTAAAGCCGCTGATAAACTTGATATATCGCCACAGTTGGCCAGTAAATATGTTTCGCAACTGGAGGATAAGTTGCAGGTTCGTTTGTTAAACAGAACAACGAGAAAGGTCAACCTCACCGAAGCGGGAATGGAATATTACCAGCGTTGCCAACAGATTTTAGATGATATCGAGGAAATGGAAGGGGCGTTAACAAACCTACATCAGAATATCACTGGGGTATTAATCATCAGTGCACCGATGTCCTTTGGCACTAAACACCTTCCGCAAATGCTTGCTGAATTTCAGAGGCTTTATCCAGAAGTGAACATCGAACTAAAGCTAACCGATAGAAAGGTTAATATTGTTGAAGAGGGAATAGATGTTGTTTTAAGAGTTGGGCGTTTAGAAAGTTCTTCAATGATAGCAAAAAGGATCACGACTATTAAGCTGGCCATTTGTGCCTCTCCTGAATACCTAAAAATAAATGGTACGCCCAATACAGCCGCTGAACTTAAAGGGCATACTTACTTAAAATATAACAACTCCGATATTAATATGCTTTTTTCTCGATTTAATATTGAATATAAAAAACTGGGTTTGCGTGAAAAAATAGTTACTAATAATGGCGATTTTTTAGTAAACACAGCGATTCATGGTGGAGGCATTGTTATTCAACCTACTTTTATTGCTGGCGAAGCGCTTGCACAAGGTAAATTAAAGCAAATACTGACGGGATACGAGCCACAACCCATGGCACTTTATGCGCTGTATGCAAATCGAAAATTTCTCGCGGGCAAAGTGCGTTGCTTTATTGATTTTGCGAGCCAATACTATGGTGATGTACCCTATTGGGATAAGTAATTGTTATTGGCCTCATTATAAGCATGCTATGAGGTTAAATATCAAAATCAGGCCTTTTTAATCGATGTCATTGATGGTCATTTATCACAAAAGTTAAAATGAAAGGCTTGATAATCATGGCTTCTTTTGTAAAATCAAAAAAAAAGAATATTATTGTTTACCTTATATAAAAGGAAATATTATGAATGAAGTTTATGAAATGAACGAAATATTAACCATTTTTGGTAGTTTTATTGTAGGGCTCATTGTTGGTTTTGTTATTTATCACTTCATTTTAGGAAAAAGTAAAGCCAGCACACAACAAAAAGAAATCGATAAAACCAAATCAGAGTTAGAACAGTATAAGGCTAAAGTTAATAGCCATTTCACAAATACAGCAGCATTGATGGGCGAAGTAGCCAGCAGCTACCAATCGTTATATAAGCATATGGCAGACCAATCTAAGGATTTGTTAAGCGATGCTGATTTAACGCCTTTTCCTCTATTAGAAAAGACGCCTATTGAAAATGAAGATGCGGTGCAAGTTAATGATTCAGAGCAAGAAATAGCATCTGTTGAGGGTGAAGAAACCTTGGAGATTAATGACTCTGATAAGCAAGATGAAGAAGGGCAAGTTAATGAATCTAACTGCATCCTAACCGAGTCAGATGATGCTGAACAATCGGATAATAACAAAGAGACTGCTAATAACAGCCTTGAAGCATCAGATGATGTTAAAGAAACTTCGGAAAGTCTTGCCGACGTAACGACTGACAGCGATGAAAAAATAGCTGATAGTGTTGAGGAAGTCACTGATACCAGTAAAGATGAAAACCCTAAAAAAACTATTTAAAAAACGACAAGTCGCTCGCTACAACATTAAACAAAACAATGCGTTAAAAGATGAAAAATATTTCCTCGCATCTTTTAGCGTATTTCTACTCAATTTGAGCACAAAAAATCCAGTGTCATTAAGAGACGCGAGGATTAAAATTCACTTTTCATAAAAGAAGATGAAACCCCCTGTGCGGAGCGCATATTCGCTGGTGTGGGCTGCATGCTAGATACCCGATTATATTTCTTCAAATTCCAAGCTATAGTAATCTTCATTTTTCTTTGCTTTCCAAACGTCAAAATACCCCTTTGAACAGTTATATTCACTAAGTATTTCTGACTTCTTTAAGGAAGAGTTTAAGCCTAATAAGCAACTATTAATTGAATGCGAAGCTAATTTCATTAAGTAAATAACATCTGGATTTTTGCTTAATTTTGACAACTCAACGGCTATGATTGTTCTATCAATTTCATCTGCAAATTTAAATAAGTTAACAACACAGGAACCAGACTCAAGATCTATAGAGGTATGTGGCGACTCAGTTATTAATTTTTTAATGTTAGTATTAGCAACATGTTCAATATTTGGCACTACAACTCGGTCTGCTTGCTCAAGCCTCAGAACAACCCTGTGCTCTTGCTCATATATCCATTCATCGCTTTTTTGCATAAACACCTCATAAAGAATTCTGTCTGCACCCTCAGCAGAGATATTCGAATAGTCATAATCAAACTTATCATTTCGATATCGAAGGCCTTTCCGATAATTTACAGATTTTGGTTCTCCGTCAAATGGTGACCACTCTTCACCAAAAGATGAACTTACCAGCGAATTAGGCTTCAAGAGATTATGGAAAATTGAGCCAATGCGGGGAATATCTATAATTCCTACAATAAGTCCCTTGTGCTCGTTTGCGTAATGAGCCCACATCAAAAGGTTTTCTTTATTTTCTGAGAAACTAATCACACCAGTATGGTGCATTCTGTTTTCGATATACGTTGAAAAACTTAGTTCTCCTAAATCAGGATCAAACGCTGTAGAATGATCAAAATGGCCTGCCAACTCATCCAAACTAAGACGACAAAATGATGCCTCAAATGGATCATTGAGTGCAGATGGTTGAGATAAACGAATAAAACCTTCACTGAATATATCGCGTGGTTCGCTTAAATACTTAAAGAGTTGTTTCAATATTTATCTCCAATTGCCAAACGCATTCTGAAATATAACAGCTTTATAAGCATCACATGACGTAAAACGTCATGCCATCATTCTAAATTAAAAATAAAACGACAATATATAAAATTTTTATGAAAATCAATGTCTTCGATGAGTATTCATTAATACTCATGAAATGAGATAGGTATTAAGGTAATGCTTATCCTAATTTCGAAATTTACGGTTAAGCTTATGATTCATAATCGGAATTTTGTCAGTTAAAAAATATAACCTTCAGCTGACCTGTATCAATTGGTCTTTTTATTACATCTTGTTGTA
>TARA_R110001583_G_scaffold97096_1_pt1 | contig 15566 bp, 8 predicted proteins | sample TARA_R110001583 | Tara Oceans TARA_R110001583 (sample SAMEA4398432) | marine metagenome | biome: Polar Biome; feature: [MES] marine water layer (ENVO:01000295) within the mesopelagic zone...; material: water (ENVO:00002006), including particulate matter (ENVO:01000060) such as...... | reverse complement strand
CATCATCAATTCCATTTGTTTCATCGTCGACTTCCTTGTCGTTGTCTAAGTTAAATAATTCATCTAGTTCGGGATTAGAGAACTCATCCTGAGTTGCCGTGTATCCCTTATATTCATTACCCAAACGGGTATCCTGCTGTTCCACAGGAGAATATTGCATTACCATATTTTTCCGCTCATCTTCTCGAGCTGAATCTCTGTTTTTGGTAATTTCTCGCTTGGTTTGTGCAATTGATTTTCTATCTAGCTTTTTCTTTTCTTTTTTTGCATGTTGACTCATAGCGATAGTTTTTTCTTCAAGCTTACGTTTCTCTTCCTCTTCCAGCGCTTTATAGACTACGTTAGTCTCTTTTCTTGTCGTGATACGTTTTTCGACTTGTATAAATGAGTCATTTAAATAGGCTCTGGATTTTGATTTAAGATTGCAAGCAACCGGAGGTTGGTTTGAGTTCGGGACGACAACGTAAATCTGATTAACAATCATCGGATCATAAAGGACTTCAACACTTTTTGGTCTTGCAAAGTTATTTTTGATGCGTACAAACCATCCCAGTTTTTCTAGCGCTACAGATGTATAAAAGAGCCCTTTGTACCGAATTCCGTCGCGACTTACTGTTGCTTGACCCCGTAGTAATATCGCGACCTTCATTCTCTCTTCGTCAAAACACTGAAGACATCCCGTTCTATTTTCAATACCCCAATTCCATACGTTTATCGGGGTCATCGGCATATCGTCGGGCATATCTTGCTCGCAATCATAGTTTGTCATCACGTGACAATTATTTCTGACGATAATTTCAGAAACAATGATTTCTTGAAGCTCATCAAATGTCAAAGTAGCAGTCAAACGACCATCAATTGCGCCTGACTTTTTCGCGCCGGGTTTTGACGATTTTCCGTCAAAATCGCCTTCAAAGGCATCTTGAATCACACCAAAATGACGCTCAACGACTCCTTTGGCGTCCGAGCGTCCACTGGCTGTATTTTCAATCCGCATATTAGTCATTTCTGCAAGATGACTTCCGTTTAAACCAAACAACTCTGCTTTGTCAGATATCAGTGCGTCTGGCAATCCGACTCCTGGCCAACTTGAGCACACGCTTTTAGATATATTGTATTTCTCAAGAAGGTGAGTTTTATCTTGTAAGGCGGAAAGTAGAGAAATCGTTGCAGTACGAAATGACGGCGAATAAAAACCGATGTAAAAGCCCACTATTAATCGCGAAAATAAATCAATAACGATATAAAGAATAGGCCTCCCTAGCACCCGGGTTCTATCATGGCTACAAACAATATGAACATCGACGACAGTAGCATCTAACTCATATCGTGCGCCTGGGCCATAAGCAGAAGCTGTGGCTGTTCCATTTAGCGTTCGCATATCTTTCATATAAACGCGATTGCCATAGCGCTTGGAAGAAGCATGTTCGATTGAGTAGTGACTTTGAAGTAAATGACGCAGGCTATCGATCGAAGGAATGTTATCGTCGCTAGTGTAACTATTGTCATCTTTGCAATAAGTAACAAAACGTCGATATGTTTTCGTAAGCGAGTACTTCTTAGTAAAATAAAACGCTGTGATCGCATTATGCATAAAACGAGTGTGTAAGTTGGTGCGAACCGCCTTCTTTTTTCGACCGTCTTTTCGTTTGCGTCCTGGCTTTTGATTGGTGAACTGCCGCTGCTTACCTTTTGCTCCACATTTGTGATAGTGAGTTGAAACCGCTTCGATGCATTGGCCAAATGTCCAGTATGCCCTGAGAATCCGGTAAATTTTGGCTTTCGAAATATTCCTTCGCATCATCTCAATAGTAATCAATCGACCACGCTCAGAAGAGTCCAACGCATTTTCTGATTCAACGATAAGTTTGATAATCTCATAACGTTCAGTCATCTCTGAGTGAGATTTTTCGCGAGAATTGAGTGAAGTAGGAAGGGCATGATAGTTATGCTCATCGAGAAGAGTCACTTCACCGCATGCCAAGTAATATTCAAGATCATTTGAGTCGAAGGGAAGTGGAAAGCCGTTGTCTGTATCGAGTTCGAATAAATAGATGTGAGTGCTAGTCACTTTGATTACTCGAAAATTCTTCTTATCCCACGATATAACGTCATTTCTTACGAAAATGGGAGCAATTTGATCTATAAAAGCTAGTGAAGACATAAAAATTACCTTTGCTTTGCGGCATTAAGGTCGTTTTTAAAAGTAACGTCCCTTGCTCGATTTTCATAAAAGGGGCTGCACATATCAAATGTAGCCATGCGAATAGCAAACAACTGTCTTAGCTCAGACAATGCTGTCCCTACTTGTCTTTCGCGCTGTTTGTCAATTTGAGATGCCACTCGAACCAAGTTACCGTCACTGTTTCGTTTGAGGATTGATTTCCAAAAGCCAGCAAGTTCTAATTGAGCATCTGTTACAGCATCGTTTGTCATCAAAGGGTGTAACCACTTAATATTCTCGATTTTAATCTTGTCGAGTGAACATTCAGTCAACACCTGAAAATGTACTTTAGATTCTTGCCAAAAGGCCTGTTCAAGCGCGATTATTTCTCGTACGCGAGGCTTTCCTAATTCGCTTGAAGGCTTAACTTGAATCGCTAAAAGTGGTGAGGCTGGGTCTGAAACGGTTGCTAGAAAATCGGTCGTCAACATCATCTTTTCGCCGCGTATTGCGGGATGCTTTGCGCCAATACGCTCGGCAATTTCTAATGTCGAATCAAGAGAGAGGGGAAACTGCTCTCGTATATCGCTCACACTTTTAGACCACTCAAGTTGCAGAAATACTGATAACTCGAGATCGGATAAGCAATGAACGACCCGCTCTGATGTATGTGAATATACTCTATGAGAACGGCCATGTGAGGGGACGTTATAAACCATAAGCCAAGGTTCATAATCTCTGCCACGACCTTGGCCTCGACCTTCCTTGAGCCACTTGTCGTATACTTTTGAATTTTGATCATATCTTCCCATGATTCGATCTCCTGATATTGTTAGAAAATAAAGTTCTGAAACTTGTGCTGTTCCATCAGCTGACGACAGAAATATAAACACAGATCCTTCAAAGATCAAAACTAAATTCTGTTTATAACTCTTTGTTATTTAACATTTTTGTTGTAGAATTTGGATTTTTTAGCTTTTCGTTTTCATTTTGTTCCCAGCGTATTTCTTCCGATTTTCAGCAAAGGCATTTTTCTAAATACCTGTGTTATATGGGATAATATCTTCAGTGGCTTGAGAAAATGGCAGAAAGGCGAGCGGTTAAAAGGTGGAAAATGAAGGTTTTTTTAACGGACCAAAAAAAGATCAAAAAAAGATCCGGATTTCTTAAAAATATGGTTCTTGTAGGCTAAAAAATATACAAAACACGTAAAGGTATTGCAGATCTCCTCAGCAAAAGATCACAAAGAAAATTGTCTTCCCATGATTTTTTGTGCCAGTAAATGACTATCAGTTAATGGTGCAGTTGGGTTTATTTCAATAACGAAAGGGTAATAAACTATACTAAAAACTGTTAAATCCAACTGACTCTGTTGTATTTTAATTAGTTACAAATTATGGTGATAAAACTTTTTACCTCCTCGTATCATTTCTTATGCTTCGTAAAAATATATTGGTTTCATGGATCGGCACGACTGATTTAAAATTGATGGGTAGTACCGAGCAACCAGGTCCGACAGAGAACATTCTGTCTCATCGCTCCTTCGAAGAGGTCTATCTGCTTCATAATTCTGCCAGTGAGACAATAAGCACATTCATTAAGCATATAGAAAGTAACTATCCAATTTCAGTCTTTCCTATGTTTGCTCAGGTGACAGATCCTACCCACTTTGAAAGTATCTATAATGCTCTGGATACTGTTCTTGCTGACATAAAACACAAACAGCCTAAAGCAAAAATGACGCTTCAAATTACCTCAGGCACGTCATCAATGACTGCGGTATCTATTTTATTAGGTAAGGCGAAGTATGGAACTCAGTTCATTCAAGCATCTAAAGAGCAAGGTGTCGCGGAGCCTGATATTCCATTTGAAATAGCTGCGGACTATCTACCCACGTCAGACAATAATGAAATTGGATCACTTCTAAAATTATTCGTTGGTGAAGCTCCCGATACGGCAAAATTTGACGATATATTCACCCAATCCGACGAAATTCATCTGTTGAAACAAAAAGCAGCGATCATTGCTAAACGGGAAGTTCCTGTACTTATTTACGGTGAAACTGGAACGGGAAAAGAGCTCTTCGCCAACGCGATCCATAATAGTAGCGCCAGATCTGACAAGCCGATGTTAACGCTAAATTGCGGAGCTATTCCGCAAGAGTTGATTGATACGACGCTTTTTGGGCATATAAAAGGCGCATTCACTGGAGCGGTGAGTAATCAAGATGGTTACTTTAAGAGAGCAGATGGCGGCACACTTTTTTTGGACGAGTTTGGTGAACTACCATTAGATTCTCAAGTTCGTTTGTTGAGAGTATTACAACAAGGAACGTATACACCTGTAGGCTCTACAAGTGAAAAACAGGTGGATGTTAGAATCATCGCAGCAACGAATAAGGATCTGCCTACCTTAATATCCCAAGGTAGCTTTAGAGAGGATCTATTCTATCGAGTCGCTATCGGTGTTATTCATCTTCCCCCTTTGCGTGAGCGTACAGGTGACTTGATTTACATTGCCAAAGCTCTACTTGAGCGAATCAACCTAGATGGCAACGTTGACGCTGACTATAAACATAAGAAACTTTCTGCTAGCGCAATAAATATTATGTTGAATCATAACTGGCCCGGAAATGTCCGTGAACTGCAAGCGACTTTGTTACGGGCCACGCTATGGCAACCCACCGAGGTCATTAGCGAAGACGATATTAAAAATGCATTAATAAAGCATCCTGTTAAGAAAGCGGATATATTGAGCAAAGATGTATCTCAAGGAATTGATATAAATGAACTTATTGGCGACTTAGCGCAACACTACTTCACTAAAGCTTTAGAGTATAGTCACGGTAATAAAACGAAAGCCGCATCACTATTAGGTTTAAAAAACTACCAAACTCTGAACAATTGGATTGAAAAATACGATATAAATTAGAATTTGGCACGGTACTCGCAATTAGCCATACATGGACGGAAAAACTAATGCAATCTATGAACTTTGAATTTCTAAGACCTGAAAATGAGACTCTTGCCAATTTAGCAGGTTTGGCTGAAGCCGTATTATTTATCGATCCAGGAAGTGCGCTTACTCGAGTAAGATCATTTGCTGAGGAAGTGACGAAGGCTATATACAAAGAAGAAAGATTGCCTAGAGTGCCAAGAGCCGGTTTTTATGATCTGGTAAAAAACCCAGTTTTCGAAGACTGCGTAAATAAATCCCTAATACATCAAATAAACTATTTACGGATCCAAGGTAACGACCCTGCTCATGGTGCTACTGGCGAGTTAAACACTGCTCAAACAGCATTAAGGACGGCTTATCAGCTAGCCATGTATATGGCAGTTAAGTACTACGGTAAAAGCCAAAAAAGCATTCCTAGTTTCCAAGACATTCCTGATCCGACACAAAATCTGTCGAAATTGAATACGTCGGTGAGTGCTTATGAGAAAGAACTAAAGAAACAGCAAGAAGAGTTAGAGCGTGTTGTCGCCGAGCTAGAAAAAGAACGGATTAAGAGCGCCGCTACTGAAGATACGCCCAATGCTGATGGTAAGAAGCAGCGTAAACAACAAAGCCAAGCAGTTGCAGACAGTCTGCAGTGGAGTGAAGCCAAAACTCGAGCTTTAATGATCGATGCCATGCTACTGCAGGCAGGATGGGACGTCGCCGACACCGACCAGGTCGGTCAGGAAGTCGAAGTTGCCTTCCCAAACAACCCGTCAGGTAAAGGATACGTCGACTATGTACTTTGGGGAGACAACGGCCAACCACTAGCCGTAGTTGAGGCTAAAAAATCAGGTAACACCAATTTACAAGCTGGCAGGGAGCAAGCTCGGTTGTATGCCGATGCGCTTGAGGAGATGGGATATCAGCGCCCCGTTATCTTTTACAGCAACGGGTATGAAACCTTTATCTGGGACGACAAACAGTACAATACCTACCGCCCAGTTTACGGTTTTTATAGTAAAGACAGTCTTGAGTATCTTATATACCAGCGTAATTACCGCATAGAAGAACTCGAAAAGCATAATCCTAACTTGAAGATTGCTGATCGGCCCTATCAAATTGAAGCCATAAAAACGGTGGGGGCACATTTTCAAAATCAACGTCGCAAGGCATTAGTTATTCAAGCAACAGGTACCGGTAAGACACGGGTTTCCATCGCGCTGGCGGAATTAATGTTAAATACTGGTTGGGCCAAGCGAGTATTATTTCTATGTGATCGCAAAGAATTACGTGTACAAGCTGATGAGGCATTTAAACAACATCTGCCTAGTGAGCCACGTTGCGTCATTGGTGAAACCAACGAGATTGATCAATCGGCTAGAATATATGTTTCTACCTATCCAGGCATGATGAACCGTTTCGCTCAATTGGATGTCGGCTTTTTTGACCTAATCATTGCTGATGAAAGTCACCGCTCCATTTACAACAAATATCGTGATTTGTTTGATTACTTTGACGCCTTGCAAGTAGGGTTAACCGCGACTCCAGTGAGGTTTACCAGCCGTCACACCTACACAATGTTCGACTGTGAAGTGAATGATCCAACCTTCGAGTTTGGGCTAGATGCAGCCATTAATAATGAACCTCCTTATCTTGTTAACTTTAAGGCTAAAGACTTTACGACTGAGTTTTTACGCGAAGGGATTCATTACAGCGATTTAACCGATGAACAGAAGAGCCAGTTAGAAGAAGACTTGGGTGAAGAAGAGGCTAAGAGAACGACTATCGCTGGCAAAGATATTGGTCGAAAAATCTTCAGTGAAGAAACAGATAAGATCATCATGGAAAACCTTATTAACAACGGCATTCAGGATGAAACGGGATCATTAATCGGTAAAACAATCATCTTTGCTCAACGCCAAGAGCATGCTGAACATTTGGAAAAAATGTTTTGTAAGCTCTATCCGCAATACGGCACCAAAGTGTGCAAGGTTATCCATAACAAAATTCCTCACGTTGCCAGCTTGATTAAGGAATTCAAGAAACCCGATAACGATTTTCGTATTGCTATATCTGTAGACATGCTCGACACCGGCATTGATGTGCCTGAAGTCGTTAATCTTGTCTTTGCAAAGCCTGTAAAGTCATGGGTTAAGTTCTGGCAAATGATTGGTCGCGGAACGCGGTTGTGTCCAGCCTTATTCGGTGCGGGAAAAGATAAAACTGAATTTTACATTTTTGACCATTACGGTAATTTTCAATTCTTCGAAGAGGAATACCAAGAGCCTGAAGATGTTGGCGGCAAGTCTCTGTTACAAAGTACGTTTGAAGAGCGTCTTGCATTTGCTAAGGCTGCACTTGCTGCTAATCATGCCCCCGGGTTTGATGCGGCAATTGCCTTGTTAAAAGCAGATATTAATGATCTACCAGAGGACAGTATTGCTGTTAAGCGGAATCTACGAGTTGTTCATCAACTTCAGCAGACAGATAAGCTCAAGCAGTTCAATGCCAGCACACAACACGAGCTTGATACCGTTGTTGCACAGCTTATGTCAGCACGTGTACTGCGCGATAAACATGCAACATCGTTAGACAAACTTATGGCCATAACCCAAAGGTGTTTCGTTCAACAAGCAAGCTGCTTTGATGACGGACGTGATGCCTTATTGCAGCAATTGGATGCCTTAGCTGTGAATATTCAAGCAGTGCGCCAAAAAGACGCAGTAATAGCGAAGGTCAGAACCAGCGAGTTCTGGCAAGCGCCCAGTATTGATGATTTGGAGTGGGCGCGACTTGAGCTCCGCGGTATTATGAAGTATCGACAGTCAGGTGACACAGGGCCTTACGCAATGCCATCAACTAAAACAATTGATGGGAACGTTCATGAGTCTGAGCGAGAGGTGAAAATTATCGGCGCAAATGAAGCGTTGATGTATCGCCGCCGATTAAAAGGCATTCTAGATGGTATGATTTCCGCTAATCCTACACTTCAAAAAATACATGATGGGCAGGCCGTCAACGAAGGTGAGTTGCAAACCCTGACATCGACCATTTTAACGTCTCATCCTGGCGTTAACTTACAAGTACTAAATGACTTTTATGGTCGAACGGCGCAAGAACTTCAGCTGACATTACGTGAACTGGTGGGGTTAGACGCCCAAGCAGTAGAATCGCATTTTAAGGCTTTTTTACATGCTCACCCCAATCTGACTGCACAGCAAGTTCAGTTTATGAACCTATTGAAAAATTACATAGCACAGCACGGCTCAATATTACTCGAAACCCTGTACGATGCGCCTTTTACTGCATTGTCACACGAAGGTATTGATGGTGTATTCGGTGCTGAATCTATTAATGATTTAGTCACATTACTCAAACCGTTTGTCAGGGACAGCGAGCCACCGCGACCTAATGAATAGTAGCGTGAACAGATATAAAACGAATAAACGTAAACTTATTAAAGAGAATATTTAAATGCTAACAGGACCAATTAAGAACAATATCGACCGACTTTGGGAAAAGTTTTGGACGGGCGGCATCACAAACCCTTTAACTGTTATCGAACAAATCAGTTACTTGATGTTTGCTCGTATGCTGGACATGCAAGAAGAAGTGGCTGAGCGCAAAGCGACTCGTACAGGAAAAAACTTCGCTAAACTATTTCCCAGCACCTCCGAAGGCCAGTTATTACGCTGGAAGAACTTTAAAAACTTAAGTGGCACTGAGTTACATAAACACCTAAAAAGTAACGTTTATCCTTATTTTGCTCAGCTAGGGCAAATAGCCGAAAAAGGAGCGTTAGCAGAAGACGGCACTACTGTACAAGCACTCGGTAATATAGGCGAGTATATGCAAGATGCCGACTTGGAAATAAAAAACGAGTCAGTCTTGGTTTCTGCTATCGAAATGGTCGATGAATTACCCCTCACGCAAAGTGACGTTAAAGGCGATATTTACGAATATTTACTCAGTAAATTGACTACCGCAGGCATCAATGGCCAGTTCAGAACCCCGCGCCACATCATCGATGCCATGATTGAAATGACCGACCCTCAACCTAACGAACGTATTTGTGACCCCGCTTGTGGCACAGCAGGGTTCTTGGCTCGCAGCATGGAGTATTTGAATCGCGTTCACTCAAGTGACGTTGGTATATTTGAGGACGAAGAAGGCAATAAGCACTATACCGGTGACTTACTCGAACCCTATCGTGAGCATATCAATACCGAAATGTTCTGGGGGTTTGATTTTGATACCACCATGCTGCGCGTATCGAGCATGAACATGACATTGCATGGTGTAAACGGCGCAAATATTCTCTATCAAGACTCATTGAATAAATCCGTAAAAGAGCATTACCCCAAGCAAGAAGAGAATTTCTTCGACGTGATTTTAGCTAATCCGCCATTTAAAGGCGCGATTGACGAAAGCAATACCAACCCAAAAGTACTCGACATGGTGAAAACCAAAAAAACCGAGTTACTGTTCGTAGCCTCAATACTTAGGCAACTTAAGCTCGGTGGCCGTGCAGCAGTGGTTGTGCCCGACGGCGTATTATTTGGCTCATCAAAAGCCCACCAACAGCTGCGCCAAGAGCTATTAGATAATAATCAATTAGAAGGTATCGTTAGCCTGCCCAGCGGTGTGTTTAAACCCTATGCAGGTGTTAGCACCGCCATTTTATTTTTCACCAAAGGCGGGAGTACCGAGCGAGTCTGGTTTTACGACCTACAAGCCGATGGCTATTCACTCGACGATAAACGCACCGAGCTAAAAGGGGCGGATGGCAATGACTTACCTGATGCAAAAGCCAAATGGAAACAATACCGCCAACTAGTCATGAGCAATGCACCTGTATCCGATATTGAGCAAGCCTTTGGTGATAAAACTCAGAAAGCGTTTGTTGTAGATGCCAAAGATATACAAGCCAACAAATATGACCTTTCTATAAATCGCTACAAAGAAGTGGTTTATGAAGAAGAGCAGTTTGATGATCCCAAAGTAATATTGAAACAACTCAAAACCTTGGAAACAGAAATTATGGCTGACCTCAATGAGTTGGAGGGAATGCTTTGAGTTGGCCAACTGCTTCCCTAGGGGATGTTGCGACGTTTATTAATGGCGATAGGGGAAAGAACTATCCTTCCAAAGGCTCATTTATTAGTGAAGGAATTCCCTTTATAAGTGCAGGAAATCTATCCAATGGAGAATTGAAACCTAGCTCTTTTAATTACATTTCAGAGGAATGTTTCAATTTACTCAGTAATGGAAAAGTAATAGATAATGATATCTTATTTTGCTTGAGAGGCTCTTTAGGAAAGTTCGCTGTAGTCAAAAATATTGTAAACGGAGCTATAGCTTCATCGTTAGTGATCATTCGTAATAACCAGAAAATAGACTTGAATTTCTTGAAACATTATTTGGGAAGTCCCTTATGCCAACGAGAAATAAATCAATTTGAAAATGGCGCTGCACAACCAAATTTGTCAGCTAAAGATCTGAAAAATTTTAAAATCCCCCTTCCCCCATTAACCGAACAAAAACGCATCGCCGCCATACTCGACAAAGCCGACGCCATCCGCCGCAAACGCCAGCAAGCTATCCAACTCGCCGACGACTTCCTCCGCGCCGTCTTCCTCGATATGTTTGGTGATCCGGTGACGAACCCAAAGGGGTGGGAGAAAAAGAATTTGAAGGATATTGCGAGAATTCAAATAGGACCTTTCGGAACTCAGCTTCATAAAGAAGATTACATCACTGATGGTGTGCCTCTCATTAACCCGTCTCATATCATTAATTCAAATATAGTTCCAAAAAGAAACCTCACAGTTAGAGCGGATAAGTGTAACGATTTACCACAGTATAAACTTGAGCTTGATGACATTATATTGGGTCGAAGAGGTGAAATGGGTCGCGCGGCTATCGTTTCTGAAAAAGAAATCGGCTGGCTTTGTGGTACGGGAAGTTTATTTATTCGAACAACCCAAAAAGGAGCCTTTGCGTTTTATCTTCATAAGTTTTTGACTAGTGATTATATGAAAAATTACTTAATTTCGGAGTCTTTGGGAGCGACTATGCCGAACCTTAATAAGACTATTGTCGGTAATATTCAGATACCCATTCCAAGCGAAGAGGCATTGCTAAAATTTCAGAAAATACTCAACGTGAATAAACAGCTAAGAGTCCGCATGGGTGGAGCAGACAAAAACTTATTTGTCTCATTAAGTCAAAAAGCCTTCCGAGGTGATCTATGAAGTTACAATCAATACGCCTATCAAACTTTCAAAGCTTCGGGGATGTAGCAACAGAACTGACTTTAGAGAACATTACATATTTAATCGGCCCAAATGGGTCTGGCAAAACAGCTGCCCTGCAAGCTTTGTGTAGAATGTTTTCATTCGACCCATCCTTAAAACGAATTCAAAAGTCTGATTTTCATGTTCCCCATGACGAAAATAATGCGCCAGTAGAGAGAAAACTCTGGATAGAAGCTGACTTCAGTTTTCCAGAACTTTTAAAACCGGATTCAAATTCCACAGTAGCGCCTCATTTCGGGCATATGCGACTTGATGAGCCAGATGGCATTCCAAGGGTTCGATACCGACTTTCCGCTAGCTTAGGCATTGATGGAGATATTGAAGAGAAGTTTGAATACATACTCGAAGTTGATGAAAACGGTGAACCTACCAATCCGCAAACCGTACCTAGAGCAGAGCGCAATCACATACAAGTGCACTACCTACCAGCCAGAAGAGATCCTTCAGAACATATAACTTATGGAACAAACGCGCTACTAGGCCGGCTTTTACGTGCAATAAATTGGGAAAATGAACGAGAACAAGTAAAAGGTTTTACAGACCAAATAAGCAATAGCTTAGCAAACAATCCTTCAGTAAATAATTTTAGCAATTCATTACAAAAAATATGGACTAGTGTTCACAAAGGCTCGTATTTTTCAGATCCAAAAATAACATTTGTAGCATCAGAGATTGAAGCACTGCTTCGTCATTTATCCATTTCATTCTCTCCGGGACACGATGAGAATCTAGTCGATTTTTCTAGACTCAGTGACGGTCAAAAATCGATGTTGTATTTGTCTTTAGTGCTTTCCTCACAAGCCATTGGGCGTTCGGTATTATCTGGGGAAGATAATACATTTGATCCTGAAAAGTTACGCCCACCTGTATTTACGCTGATAGCATTAGAAGAACCTGAAAATAGTCTTTCGCCACATTACTTGGGTCGTATTGTCAAAGCACTCTCTGGCATGACAGAGCATGAGGATGCTCAAGCATTAATAGCCACACATGCTCCTTCTATGCTCAAACGTGTTGCACCCGAGACTATTAGGTATTTGCGATTGTCAGAAAAACGTAGCTCGAAAATAACAACGATTCAATTGCCAGTAAAATCAGACGATGCTCATAAATTTGTTAGGGAGGCGATACAAGCTTTCCCAGAAATATATTTTTCTCGTTTAGTCGTTTTAGGTGAAGGTGATAGCGAAGAAATTGTACTGCCTAGACTTTTGAGCGCCAAAGGAGCACCCATTGATGAGTCGGCAGTTACGATTGCTCCGCTTGGAGGGCGACACGTAAACCATTTTTGGCGATTATTGGCAGGTTTGCAGATCCCCTTTATCACTTTGCTTGATTTAGATGTTGCTCGGTACCAAGCTGGATGGGGACGCATAAAGTATGTGAATGACAATTTTAGAAAATTCAAACCGAAAAATTTATTACCTGATAATTTTGGCATTCCTGATTGGAATGACAATGTACAGAAAGTTCGTCAATTTGGGCATTATTTAACAGAGCTAGAACAAAGGGAAGTGTACTTTTCATCCCCTTTAGACTTAGATTTCGCCATGTTGCTCTCTTACGCAAAGGCGTATGGAGTGACTAGAGAAGCGCCTGATGAAACCACAAAAGTTTCAGTTTTAGGTAAAAGTCATAATGATTCGACTCAGTACAGTCCCGAAGAATTGGAGCTTTTCTTACCTTATCATCGCCTTTTCAAACTTGGTAGCAAACCCGCAGCGCATATTGAAGCTATGGCTAAACTTAGTGATGATGACCTATTGGCAAATATGCCTGCATCATTAAGTAGATTAGCTGATGCTGTGATCGCCAAACTCGAATCATTACCAGAGTGATATCGATAGATGAGTGGAAGCCTGCTGATGGACTGATACTGGAGCCTAATGCTGAAATAGCAGCTAAAGAAACTAATAGATGTTTGGGCTTAACAGCAGGTCCTGGTGCTGGTAAATCAGAAATGCTTGCACAACGGGCAGACTTCCTTCTCAGAACAGGTACATGCCCATATCCTAAGCGAATACTAGCAATATCCTTTAAGGTAGATGCCAGCAAAAACCTTAAAGAACGTATATACAAAAGATGTGGTGCAGCCCGTGCTTCACGATTCGACAGTTATACATTTCATGCATTTGCGAAACGCATAGTTGATAGGTTTAGAGTGCTATTAACAGGTACTGATGCCTTGCCACCTAACTATAGAATAGGCAATCAAAAAGTTACTGGGAAACAGATTACGTTTCAAGAATTAGTCCCTCTAGCAATTAAGATCCTTCAAATCTCATTAATAGCTAGAAATGCGATTAGACAAACTTACAGCGATGTCTTTCTTGATGAGTTTCAGGACTGCACGAACCTCCAATACGAGCTAGTCAAAATTGCTTTTCTAGGATCCAATATTCGTTTGACAGCGGTCGGTGACACTAAGCAAAAAATTATGGGGTGGGCTGGAGCGTTGGACGGTATTTTTCTCAAGTTCCAATTCGACTTTAATGCTGTACCACTAAACATGTATCGTAATTTCCGCTCAAAACCCCGCTTACTCAGATTACAGAATGAGATTATCCGTGTTCTTGATCCAAAATCCGTTATGAAAGACGAACAACTTGTAGGTGAAGAGGGCGAGGTTTATTGCTGGAAATTCAACAATTGTAAGGAAGAAGCCGAGTGTATTGCCAATCAGGTAGAGTACTGGTTAAAAGAGAAACAAGTTCCCTTGTCTGAGATTGCAGTCTTAGTATCTAAGCAGCTGGATCTATATGCACATCAATTAATGTTGGCTCTTGAAAGCAGAGGGATACCATATCGCAATGAGCAACAAATGCAGGACATTACTGTAGAGCCTGCCGCTCGTTTAATTGTAGATTTTTTATCTTGTCTTTACGGTCAAAGAGAACCTAAGGCTTGGATTCGATTAATGAATTTACTGATCCCATTTGCAGATGATGAAATTCAAGCTAAGTCTCAACAACAGTATCATCGGTTTATGAAAGAGCAGAAAAAGGCTGTTGCTTTAGCTGAAGCTTTCGGTGAACCACAGGCCGGATGGTGGGATTTTGTACGGATTTTCTTAAAAAAAATTGGTTTAGGTACATTAACAGCACTCTCACCCGACTACGAAACGAAAAGTAGACTAGTAGATGTTGTAAATGAAACTAAATCTCGTATCGAAGAATTGTTAAACCTCGAACCTGACTTGCCAAAAGCTTTAAATCGTTTTTCAGATGACCAAGCAGTTCGCATTTTAACCATTCATAAGAGCAAAGGGCTAGAGTTTGATTCTGTAATAATAATGGCCATTGAAAACGAGATATTTTTTGGAGACCAGAATGAAAATCGCTGTGCGTTTTTTGTTGGGGTTTCCAGAGCCAAACAACGACTAGTTCTTACTCATGTCGATGAAAGGAAAATACCACCAAACTACAGTAAAAGATGGAGCAATAATAGGACTCCACAGCAAGAGTACTTGGATTATGCCTTGCCGTTTTCGGACTTCGTGCAGTAAGATAGAGTTGATATTCCTATTAAATTTACTACCTGAATAACGAATAAAGTTGAACAGCTACAGTATGATGATTTTGTGAATATATTGCGTTAGTAAACCAGTTTAAATTAAAGGAGATTTATATATGTTGTGCGCTTGTTGTGGGAAAAAACTTGCCAATGGGATGATTCGTAAGCGAGATACTACTACCGGTGAGAAATATAAATCTTGTCCTCACTGTTCTGATGCAAACGGCAAAGAACATGTACTCCACAAATATCCTCAAGAATTTGGCAAAACCTCTGCACGAATAACGGCCAAGAATCCCGACGGGTATCAAAGCTACTGTATTTCATGCAGGAGATTAACAAAGGGTGAGTCATCACATAATTACACCAATGGTCGAGCTTGCAGTAGTTTAAAATAGAGGATAGCCAACTAAGGCCCTTAATAAAACAAAGCGCAGGTCATCTAATGACATACATATCTTGGAGATGAGTATGAAGCTGCTATACCTCGTTTAGTTAATAATTGAAAATAAATACAGATGTGCACTGAACCCCAGTCACTGGGTTAACCAATTACTGGGGCTTAAAGTAAAGATCTTTCAGATCTCCAGTTCCAAACTTTAATTCCAAGTTTCGAACTTTAATTCCAA
>TARA_R110001583_G_scaffold305_9_pt1 | contig 15581 bp, 17 predicted proteins | sample TARA_R110001583 | Tara Oceans TARA_R110001583 (sample SAMEA4398432) | marine metagenome | biome: Polar Biome; feature: [MES] marine water layer (ENVO:01000295) within the mesopelagic zone...; material: water (ENVO:00002006), including particulate matter (ENVO:01000060) such as...... | reverse complement strand
TTACTGTTTTTATCAATAAGTCTCTATTTAAATGAATCCCTTCACTTTCAGCCACCAACACTAGTTCAGTTAAGATCTCTTTTATCTGCACATAAAATACATCATTATTAACCTGGCCATTAGTAATATCATGTAATGCCGTTATTGGGTTGATAACACAATTAATTGCCAATTTTAGCCACTGTTTTTCAGTAATATTTTTATGAAGCTTTACACTGGGTAATGCGCTATTTAATAGGCAAGTTAACGCTTGTTGCTCTGCAATATCGACGCTCCCTGAGGCTAAACCAATATCTGTTATGCCAATGCCTGTATGGGTAATGTGTAGTGGTGCCTTGCGCAGACAGCCATGCGTGGTTAACAAGGCATAAATATTATGCTTTTTGATAAATGACATAGGCAATTCAGCTAATGTGCCCATGCCGTTATGGGCAAGAATAATACTAGTAGTGGCTTTTAACTGTGGTGTTATGTGTTTTAAAGCCGATCCTATTTGAAAAGATTTCACACAAAGTAAAATAACATCCGCATTTTTAATATCTTCGTCATAGGCGTAATTAATTTCGCCTTGATAAGCTAAACCCTGATGATCAATAAAGTGATAATGAGCATCAGCTAAATTGTGTTGAGTTGAGGCTAATAAGGCTAAACTAGTAGCTGCGTTTGATATAGCTAAGTGGTGATACCAGAGTAATCCTATTGCGCCTTGGCCTACAACAATGATATTCATTTATCAGACCTTGGGAGTGTTGATGTGGTTGAATGCTTCTTAATTAAGGGGCTGATGCAATTTTTTTTATAAACCAAATAAAGTAATTTCAACAGTATAAATGAACTAATACCGGCAATATCAGCATAAAAATCACTAAACTCACCATTACGAAAACCTAAATAGTACTGGCCCAATTCACTTAGTGCACCATAAAAAATGAGCGTAATGAATGTTTCAATTAATGTGAGTTTGATCAGTGAATGCACTAGCCAAGCTAAAATAAAAAAGCCAATAAAGTGTCCAATAGTATCTATTTGCGGAGAGCGAAATACTATTTTTTTCAGTTCAGCAGGAAGCAATAATTCACTGGAAAAAAATAGCAAGATTGCAGCGCTAATAATAAGTATAAAAAAAGTTAAATGATGTCGTATTTTCACAAGTAAAAAGAGATAAAAAATTATGCTTAGATATTATCATGCTAATGTTACTTGGGGATAATGATATAATGGTAAAAATATAAATTTGCTAACAAGAGAAATAATCATGCCATCAATGGATATAGTGTCAGAAATTAATTTAGAAGAAGTGCTTAATGCTGTAGATAATGCTAATCGTGAATTAACAACTCGCTTTGATTTTCGTGGCGTTGAAGCAAGTTTTGAATGGAAAAAACCGAATGTAACGTTAAAAGCTGAAGGCGACTTTCAATTAAAGCAACTGAGTGACATGCTAAGAAGTCAGTTAACTAAACGTAATATTGATGCGAAAGCGATGACGTTAGGCTCAGCATCTGCTAGCGGTAAAAATTGGAGCCAGCAAGTTAGTTTTAAAGAAGGTATTGAACAAGATGTAGCGAAAAAAGTGGTTAAACTGATTAAAGCTGAAAAGTTAAAAGTACAAGTCGCTATTCAAGGTGAACAAGTACGTGTAACAGGAAAAAAGCGTGATGAATTACAAGCCGTTATGAGTTTAGTGCGTAAAGCAGAATTAGAACAGTCTTTTCAGTTTACTAATTTTAAAGATTAATAGAGCAAATGAATGACCAGTTGCGAAGACCCACTACAGAGAGTAGGTAACTTCGCAACTCGCTACTTTTTTAACGGTTAAGGATTAACTGTTAGCTGATTTATGTGAATCAGTATGATCACAGTCTTCCCCTTCTTCGTGGTTATGTTCATGCTCGCCACCACATGACTCGCCTTCGGCATGAATGTGGCCATGAGAAAGTTCTTCTTCTGTCGCTTCACGTACTTCTAAAACTTCAACATCAAAACTTAGATCAAGTCCTGAAAGAGGGTGGTTACCATCAACAGTCACTTCTTTATCGTTAACATCAATAACAATAACGGTTTGTTCGCCCTCATCAGTCGATGCACGAAGTTGAGTGCCAACGGCTAAATCTTCAACGCCTTGTAATAATTCTTTTGGTACGGTTTGTACATATTCATCATGGCGTTCACCGTAGGCTTCTTTACATTCTACCGCGACTTCAAATTTGTCACCTGCTTGATGATCAATCAAGGCATCTTCTAAACCCGGAATTAAATAGCCGGTGCCTTGAATAATAGCCATTGGCTTATGATCATATGAGCTGTCGATTAATGTGCCTTCACTATCTGATACGGCGTAGTGCATTATGACTACAGAGTTATTACTAATTTTCATTGGTACTCCTAACTATTTTTAACTATGTTTTAATAAATTTTTATTCTGTTACTAAGGAATAAGGTAGTGGTTGAACGATTATTTTTGAATCAGGTTGTAATTTTATTCTTAACGCAGTACTCGCATCTAAATCGCTATTAAGTACGGCTTGAAGATAACAGTCACCATTGTCTGCTTGGTAGCTTGTTAAAATATCTCCTGCTTTGCGCCAGTTTTCACCTAATTGTTTTTCGATTACGTCATCAATTTCTAATGGCTGCGCTAGGCCTGTTTTTAATGAATATAACGCTCGCTTGTTTTTGCCCAAATACTGCATTCTCGCCACGGTTTCTTGGCCCAAGTAACAGCCTTTAGTAAAACTGATCCCATGGATAGCTTGTAAGTTGAGCATTTGTGGTACGTATTCTCCACTGCATTGACTTGATAATTGCGGGAAACCTTCATTGATTTCTAGCAAGTTCCATAGGCTTGAATGGTAAATTGGTTGGTTTATTGTGGCTATTATTTTTTCTAGCACCGAACTTTCATCAATTAATAAGTAGCGGGCTTGTTTGCCAGCAACATACACTAACGTTGTGGTATTTGATTGCACAACAGGGGTTAAGCTATCAGGAACTTGGTTGAATTTATCTTGTAAAATAGCCGTTGCTTGTTCACCGACTAAGGCAAATAAATTTAATTCATCTGTTGGTGTTATATCCACTTTAGCAAATACACCAAACTTTTTTAGTTCGGTAATCGAATCACCAATACTGGTTTTAGGTTGAATCAACAAATGTGCTGAATTTCGGTTAATTAACCGAAATACGCTAAATACTTTACCTTTAGCGCTACAGTGAGCACCGATGAGTAAATTGTTATCATTACTGCTATTTACGTCGCAAGTCACTTGGCCTTGTAAGTATTTAGTTTGCTCTTCTCCTATTAAAGAGATCGCACTGTAGGAATCAAGTGACACGAGAAAAGTGTCAGGTAATTCATCAAGGGAGGGTCTGTTGGTTTCAGTTGTTGTTGACATAAGATCAAACTATACAGTTATTGGTAATAGATAGGTGCGGTCGAATAACTAAAAATTCAACCGTTCATTAAAATAAGACCATAAATATTACTAAATTAGTTGGCGAGTAAACTAGTGTTATTGTTACAATAGCGCTAACTTTAGAGAATGAGGATAGACAAATGTCAGCAGCAATAAACTTACCACCGGTAAATAAGGCTAGACTTAGATGGGCATGTCGCCGTGGCATGTTAGAGCTTGATTTACTTTTTATTCCTTTTGTCGATGACGCTTATGATGATTTGACTGCAGAACAGCAAACAGCTTTTGAGCGGCTTTTAACAGAGCAAGATCCTGATTTATTTGCATGGTTTATGGGACATAACACTTGTGAAGACCTCGAACTCAACGCCATGGTTCAATTTATACTCAACCGCGTCAAAGTATAATATTTGCGTTAAAGAGTCATTGTATCGCCATTTACTATGGTTTAGTGGTTGCCTTTTTTTTAACTTACTGCTGATAAGCTATGTCACCTATGCCTATCAATTTGTACTAGTAATCGTTGTTTTAACCATTACTCTTATCAGTATTTTTATTGCTAACAAAAGGGTTAGACAACTGACATTCATTCAATTTACAGTGGATGAATTTAGTATTTGTTCATTCGAATATAGGCGTGAAAAGACAGTTGTAAGTGCTATTGCTGAAAAAAAGCAGTTTCAATTATTAGCAAGTAGTCGTTATAGTTTTTTTGGATGTTGGTTACAGATGTCGCCTTTATCTAATTTGTCGTCATCTGCACTTTTGTCTTATGCGATAAATAAAAAACCTAAAAACAAGTGGTTGTTTATTTATCGCGATAGTTTAAGTGCACAAGACTTTTCTAGACTGACGCAGGTTATTAGAAAGCTAAAAGAGACTGCTTAGTCATTCGGATCTAAAATGGTTGGTTTTGTTTCTGCTAATTGATCAGGGTAATCTAATGTGTAGTGTAAACCTCTACTTTCTTTTCTACTCATCGCACAGCGAATAATTAATTCAGCCACTTGTACCAAATTCCTTAATTCAAGTAAGTTATTGCTCACTTTAAAGTTTTGATAATAATCTTGAATTTCTCGCTGCAAGAGTTCAACTCGATGTAAAGCTCGCTCTAGCCTTTTAGTCGTTCTCACAATACCGACATAATCCCACATAAACAGACGTAATTCGTGCCAATTATGCTGAATAACAACTTCTTCGTCAGAATCTGTCACTCTACTTTCATCCCATCGCGGTAACTTGATAAAACGATTGTTTGGCTTTAATGAACCACTAATCTCTAATGCCGCTGCGCGTGCAAAGACTAAACATTCAAGTAAAGAGTTACTCGCTAAACGGTTGGCGCCATGTAAGCCGGTGTACGACATTTCACCAATGGCGTAAAGTTGATGAACATCGGTTTTACCTTCTTTATCTATCATCACGCCGCCGCAAGTATAGTGAGCAGCAGGGACTACGGGTATCGGTTGTTTGGTAATATCAATACCAAACTCTTTAGTACGTTGATAGATAGTAGGGAAGTGCTGCTTGATAAAGTCACTGGGTTTGTGGCTAATATCAAGATACATGCAATCAACGCCTAAACGTTTCATTTCAAAATCAATGGCGCGAGCCACTATGTCACGCGGTGCCAATTCAGCACGATGATCAAAGGCGGGCATAAAACGGCTACCGTCTGGGCGTCTTAATTTTGCCCCTTCACCTCGCAGCGCTTCAGATAAAAGAAACGTTCCTGCATCGGGATGAAAAAGGCAAGTAGGATGAAATTGATTAAACTCCATATTGGCAACGCGACAACCTGCACGCCACGCCATGGCGATGCCATCGCCACTAGACACATCAGGGTTTGAGGTGTATTGATAAACTTTACTCGCCCCTCCGGTTGCTAAAATAGTTTTTTGTGCATAAATGCTTTCAACTTTTTCACTATTTCGATTCCAAATATAGGCGCCAATACACTGTTTACTAGTACCCTCTTTTGCGTGCGATTCGCAGATGAGATCTATGGCATTGTAGCGTTCAAATATTCTAATGCGAGAATGCTGCCTAACGCGGTCAGCCAAGGTGGTTTGTATGGCTTTGCCTGTTGCATCGGCAGAATGAAGAATACGGCGATGGCTATGACCTCCTTCACGGGTTAAATGATATCTTTCGCCTCGCTCACTTTCTTCTTTATCAAAGCTAACGCCTTGCTCAATTAACCAATCAAGGCAAGCTTTGGCATTTTCTGCCGTATATTGCACCGCCTTTTCATCGCACAAACCAGCACCGGCCTCCATGGTGTCGGCTACATGAGAGGCGATACTATCATTTTCATCGAAAACAGCGGCTATTCCTCCCTGTGCATAAAAAGTAGAGCCTTCATTAAGAGGCCCCTTACTTAAAATAACAACATCAGCATTTTTTGCTAAATGTAAGGCGAGTGTTAATCCCGCCGCGCCGCTGCCAATAATTAACACATCACAATTGTTTTGTTGATTCATAAATAAAGGTTTATCAGGTATTATAGTGTGATATTACCGTTTATTGACACTTGGTAACAGGGTTAACAAGCTCAAATAAGTCTAAATTTGAAAAAAAGTAAAATAAAAAAGAACTTTTTCTAAAATGAGTAGTCTTAATTTATACGTTTGTTAAGAGCCAAATGTGAAAAGTGAATTTTTACCCTCAGAATAAACAGGGTATCATTAGGAGAAATGGCTCAAATGAGCGAACAGAACGTCGACCAAGCATTGGTTGAACGGGTGCAGCAAGGTGATAAAAATGCCTTCAACCTATTAGTGACTAAATATCAACATAAGGTGGCTAATTTAGTGTCACGTTATGTCAGTAATCAAAGTGATGTGCCTGATATAGTTCAAGAAGCTTTTATTAAAGCTTACAGAGCATTACCTAATTTTAGAGGAGACAGTGCGTTTTATACATGGCTTTACCGTATAGCGGTAAATTGCGCTAAAAATCATAGTGTAGCGCTTGGACGTAAACCTCCGAGTACTGACGTTGAAATTGAAGATGCAGAATTTTACGATGGTGGAGATGCGTTAAGAGAAAATGCTTCACCTGAAAAAGTATTACTCACGGAAGAAATTAAAAAAGTTATTTTTGATGCGATAAAGCAATTACCTGATGATTTACGTATTGCTATCAACTTTCGAGAAATCGAGGGTTTAAGTTATGAAGAAATAGCCACCATCATGGAGTGCCCGGTTGGTACAGTGCGTTCACGTATTTTTAGAGCACGTGATGCCATCGATAAAAAGATTACTCCTTTGCTGCAAGCAAATTAGTTTGAGAAATTAATTATTTAAGGTAGAAGTATGAGTGAAAGTAAGTTTGAGACAATCTCATCATTAGTTGATAATTATCGAGTTACTGGTCATGAATCAGGGCAAGCTATTGATGATATACTCAAGGATGAACACTTATCAACAACATGGAAGCACTATCATTTAATTGGTGATGTGATTCGTGATGAAATTTCATCCGATTTACAATTAGATTTATCAGCACAAATTGCTGATGCACTGCAAGATGAGCCGACTATTCTTGCGCCAAATAATCGCGCAGATAAAACGCCTAACAAATTTAAAGCTAAAATTATTCAACTGATTAAACCTATTGGTCAGTTAGCAATAGCAGCTTCAGCGGCGGGATTGATGATTATTGGTGTGCAGCAAAATACAACGGATAACAATGAAATTATTACGCCTAATCAAATTGTACAAACTAAACCGTTAGCTGGTTTTGCTAATCCGGTAAGTTTTAATTACCAACAGCCAGTAAAACCTCAAAAACAAGCTGTGCTTGAACAGAGAATTGAGCAGCAACGTCGCTTCCAAGCCTTATTGTCTGATCATCAACAGCAAATTAAGTTAAGTGCAGCAAAAGTTGACGAAGAATCTAGTGTTGCACCGCAATCTGATAATGAGTTAAACAATCAATCAGACAATCAGTCAGGTAATCAATAAGATAATAAATTAGAGAAGAAAACAATTAATTAACTCATTGAACAAACATTGACGGCATCATAAAAAAGTGAATAATGTGTTTATTCACTTTTTTAATGCCTGTGACTTTCATTTTTTTAATGCCCATAATTCTTGAGAAAGCATGAAGTTCTTACTTTTTAAATCATCTTTTATACAATGTTTTTTAATCTGTACCCTTAGTATTTTTACTAACTTTTCAGCGCTATCAGCAACAGTTGAGAGCGATGGTAATAGTAATGATGGCGACAGTAATATAGCAAAAAATTCCTTCGAACGTCTTTCAAACGCCTTACGAGAACTCAATTTTAGTACCTCATTTGTTGTGGTTAAAAATAATCAAGCTGAACCCTATCACTGGTTGCATGGTAATACAGTAGACACAACAAATAATACTCAGGTCGAGCTTGAAATATTAGCGTTACTCAACGGACCTCGTCGTGACATTTTACGAATTGATAATACCGTCAGTTATATTGAACCTGAATATGCGCCTTATTCTATAATGTCTTCTCATATCAGTGGGCCAATTCCTGCGGTATTTAGCCAAGATATCAGTGTGATAGAAAATAATTATCACTTTGTTTCTGTTGGGAGAAGCCGGGTATTAGGACGAATTGCCCAATTAATTCGTATTGTACCCAAAGACACTCATCGTTTTGGCTATTGGGTATGGTTAGATCAACAAAGTGGCTTGCTATTAAAGTTAGCAATTATTACGCGTAAAGGGCAATTACTTGAGCAAATACAATTTACCCATTTAGAAATTACTGACGAGTTATCGGAACACTTAAAGCAACTACAGGCAACGGATTTACCTGAAGTTGTTGATATTACGACTAAACAAGAAGTCACTGAACTGGCCTGGGAAGTTAATTGGTTGCCTGATGGCTTTGAGCAAATCAAATCGAATATACACCGAATGAACGCTAGTAAGCAGGCGGTAGAATTTATGTTATTCAATGACGGCTTAGTTGATATCTCTGTTTATGTTAACCCTAGCAAAGATAAGCAAAGGGTCATTGAATTTGCTAATGACGGCGCAACTCTGGTGTTAAACCAAGTAATTAACAATGTAGAAGTGAGTGTTGTCGGTCAAATTCCTGTGGCAACAGCTAAAAAGATCGTTAATTCTGTTCGCTTTATCCGTGATATTGGAACACCTAAATAAGTTGGTTATCAAAATGTTGTTTATTAAAATACTTATTATTGAAATATTTACTGTTGGAAAATAATGGAAGAGTTAGCTGAAGTTATCGCTGTTGAAAGTGGAATGATTAGTGTGGTTAGTCAAGTAAAGTCTAGCTGTAGTACTTGCTCGCAAGTTTCAACATGTGCCAGTGGTCAAGTCGCTAAAGCGATACCCCATAAAAAGTCATCATTTATTTTACCGGTATCTGCGTTATTAAGTAACCAACCAGTTCAGGTTGGAGATTGTGTTGTACTCACGTTACCTGAAATTGACGTATTGCAAAGTGCTTGGCAAGTTTACTTACTACCCATTATAGGGCTTTTAGTTTTTTCAGCTGTTGGTCAATGGTTAACAATGCAAGCAGTGCTCAGTCATGAGCTCTTAGGGCTAGGTATTGGCCTTACTGGCTGTTATTTAGGTTATCGTTTAGCAAAGTACTTACAAAACCATCCAGAGCACCAGGGAAAACTACAACCTAAAATATTACGTGTGATACCTAAGCCACTTGTTGTCGATGTTCAATAGATTGACTAAAATCCTGAACAAAAGATAGCCCCAGCGCACTAAATTCGGTAAAATCACGCCACTCTTGAACTTATAGCTTTTTATCTGAACTTCCATTTATGAAAAATATTCGAAATTTCTCTATTATTGCACACATTGATCATGGTAAATCCACACTCTCTGATCGTCTAATTCAGCATTGTGGAGGCTTGCAAGAACGTGAGATGGAAGCGCAAGTGCTTGATTCAATGGATATTGAGCGCGAGCGTGGTATTACCATTAAAGCACAAAGTGTTACCTTGGACTATAAAGCAAAGGATGGTGAAATATATCAGCTTAACTTTATCGATACCCCAGGCCATGTTGATTTTTCATATGAAGTTTCTCGCTCTCTCGCGTCTTGTGAAGGGGCTTTACTTGTTGTCGATGCAGGTCAAGGGGTAGAAGCGCAAACCGTTGCCAATTGTTATACCGCGATTGAAATGGAATTAGAAGTTATTCCCATCCTTAATAAAATTGATTTACCGCAAGCAGATCCAGATAGAGTTTGTGAAGAAATTGAACATATTATTGGTATTGATGCCACCGATGCAGTCACGTGTTCGGCAAAAACAGGCGTTGGTATCGAAGACGTTTTGGAAATCATTGTAAAAAATATTCCTGCTCCTGAAGGCAATTACGATGCTCCATTACAAGCACTTATCGTTGATTCATGGTTTGATAACTATCAAGGCGTTGTTTCTTTAGTTCGTATCATGAACGGTGAAGTGAAAAAAGGCGATAAAATGTTGGTGATGTCCACGGGGCAAGTTCATCAAATAGATAGCGTCGGTATTTTTACACCAAAGCAAAAAGAAACCGGCATTTTACGTGCAGGCGAAGTAGGTTATATCGTTGCGGGAATTAAAGAAATTCACGGTGCACCGGTTGGTGATACGATAACTATTCATAAGAAAGAAACAGACAAAGCATTGGCTGGTTTCCAAAAAGCACAACCACAAGTTTATGCGGGTATTTTTCCAATCAGTTCAGATGATTATGAAAACTTCCGTGATGCCTTAAATAAATTAAGCTTGAACGATGCTTCTTTGTTTTTTGAACCAGAAAACTCATCTGCTTTAGGTTTTGGTTTCCGTATTGGTTTCCTTGGCATGTTGCATATGGAAATTATACAAGAGCGTTTAGCACGTGAATATGATTTAGATTTAATCACCACAGCGCCCACCGTAAATTATGAAATTTCTTGTACAGATGGTGAATTGTTATCAATCGATAACCCGGCTGATTTGCCTGCGGTTAATAACATCGATGAAATTCGAGAGCCGATTGTCCAGGCCAATATTTTAGTACCACAAGAATATTTAGGTAACGTTATTACCTTATGTATTGAAAAACGTGGCGTGCAAAAAGATCTGATTTATCACGGTAATCAAGTAGCGGTTACTTATGAATTACCTATGGCTGAAGTGGTAATGGACTTTTTTGATAAACTAAAATCGACTAGCCGTGGTTATGCTTCATTAGATTATAACTTTATCCGTTTTGAACCGGCTGACATGGTACGTGTTGATGTAATGATTAACGGTGATCGCGTTGATGCCTTAGCGATGATTACACACAGAGCTAACTCAGCCTCTCGTGGTCGATTGTTAGTTGATAAACTTAAAGAACTGATCCATCGTCAAATGTTCGATATTGCTATTCAAGCCGCCATCGGTAATAACGTTATTGCCCGAACTACAGTGAAGCAACTGCGTAAAAATGTTACCGCCAAGTGTTACGGTGGTGATATTAGCCGTAAGAAAAAATTATTACAGAAGCAAAAAGATGGTAAAAAACGTATGAAGCAAGTAGGTAATGTTGAAGTACCTCAAGAGGCGTTTTTAGCTGTACTTAAGTTAGATAAATAAAATAGTACTATTCACTTACCGTCATTTCATGCTGCATTCGTTTAAACGAATGCAGCCACTTAGCTTTGTAAGTACAAAGCTAAGTGGGACGTTTTAGGGTTGATTAATAAAATTCAGTCTAAGAAACTTATTGAATGACTCTTCCTTCATGGTTCAGAACACAGACACTATAAACATAATCATTTTACTTATTTGTAGGATGTTAATTAAAGGAAACCCATGGCAGTTTATTTTTCAATCATTTTAGTGGTAATTACTGTATTAACAGGAATTATTTGGTTTGCTGATAAGTTTTATTTAGCGCCGCAACGAAAGCTTAAAGCTATTGCAGCACAAGCTGCTGCCAAAGAACAAAGTGGCGTTGAACTAGCCCCAGACACCATGGCAACCTTGATGGAGCCTTCTGTATTAGTTGATACATCAGTACAAGTATTTCCAGTTATTGCTTTTGTACTGATTTTGCGTTCGTTTTTATATGAGCCTTTTCAAATACCTTCAGGCTCTATGATGCCGACTTTACTTGATGGTGATTTTATTTTAGTCAATAAATTTAACTATGGCTTAAAAGATCCCGTTGCTCGCAATAAATTTTTTAATGTAGGCTTGCCTGAAAGAGGCGATGCGGTGGTATTTAAATATCCTCGTGATCCTAGAATTGATTACATTAAGCGTGTTATTGGTTTACCAGGTGATCGTATTATTTACCGCAATAAATCACTTTATATCAAAGTCGCATGCAAAACCACGGATGCAAAATGTCCTGAATTTGTACAAGTAGTGAATAATTTTACTAATAAATATGAAGGGCCAGATGCCGAAAAAGGTCTAAATCAGTTTGAAGCGGTTATGTTCAATAAAACACATAACATTTTAAATGACCAATATAGCATGCCAAGAACGAATCATTATTTTCAACAAGCAGGCACTGCAGCAGATGAATTTTTAGTTCCTGCAGGTCATTATTTTGTGATGGGTGATAATAGAGATAATTCTTTAGATGGTCGTTTTTGGGGCTTTGTACCTGAAGAAAATTTAGTTGGTCAAGCCGTGGCTATTTGGATGAGCTTTGACTTTGGACGTGGTGATGATAGTTTTCTACCCCATTGGATCCCGACAAATGTTCGGTTCGAACGTATTGGTGCAATTAATTAATGGCGTACCATTTTAAAGAAACTCATAATCAAGCGATGACTAAGCTATCTAAAAAAATTGGCTATACTTTTAATGAGCCGAGTTTACTTACGCAAGCATTAACGCACCGAAGTGCTAAAGGTGAGCATAATGAACGTTTAGAGTTCTTGGGTGATTCAATTTTAGGTTTTGTTATTGCAGAGGTACTTTTTGAACAATTTCCTAAGCATGATGAAGGTGATTTAACCCGTATGCGTTCCAGCTTAGTTAAAGGGGTTACCTTAGCAGAGCTTGGCCGTGATTTTAATTTGGGTGAACACCTTATTTTAGGGCCTGGTGAATTGAAAAGTGGCGGTCACAGACGTGAATCAATTCTAGAAGATGCTATTGAAGCGATTATTGGCGCTGTTTACTTAGATTCAGATATTAGTTGTTGTAAGGCATTAATTCTTTCTTGGTTTACTCAACGTTTAAGTGATATTAAGCCGGGAAATGAACAAAAAGATCCGAAAACTCGTTTACAAGAATACCTGCAAGGTAGAAAAATAGCATTACCTGTTTATGATGTTATTGATACTAGTGGTCAGTCACATAACCAACAGTTTGTTGTACGTTGTATCACTGAAGTTATAGATAAAGAAGTGATTGCCAAAGGGACTAGCAGACGTAAGGCGGAACAGGCTGCAGCTCAGCAAGTATTAGCGCTGTTAGAGTCGACCAAAGCAAAACACAAGGCAGCAAAGTTAAAGCAGATTCAAACTAAAGTAAGTAAAGAAAGTAAAAAAGTTGAAATTAAAACACATAATGTTGAAGTACAGCAAAGTAAAAAGGCCAAATAGTATATGACTAACTCGATCTCTCCACCTACCCGTGCGGGCTTAATTGCCATTGTTGGTCGGCCCAACGTTGGAAAATCTACTTTACTGAATGCTTTGCTTGGGCAAAAAATTAGTATTACCTCACGTAAGCCGCAAACAACCCGTCATCGTATTTTAGGTATTTTAACTGAAGGGCATCAACAAGCCATTTTGGTGGATACACCGGGTTTACACTCAGACGAGAAACGTGCCATCAACCGTTTGATGAATCGTGCGGCGAGTAGCTCAATTGCTGAAGTTGAGTTAGTCATGTTTTTAGTTGAAGGTACACACTGGACACCGAATGACGAATTGGTGTTGAATAAAATTAAAAACAGCGGATCTTCTTGTATCTTAGTGGTTAATAAAATAGACAATATTAGCGAAAAAGATGATTTGTTGCCTCATTTACAAAAATTAGGCGAGATGCACGATTTTACCGACATAGTGCCTATTTCAGCCAGTAAAGGTCAGGGTGTTGATACTATCCGTAAACTTTGTTTAGCGTCTTTACCTGAAGGAGATTTTTGGTTTCCTGAAGATCATATTACTGATCGCTCTAGCCGTTTTATGGCCTCAGAAATTATTCGTGAAAAATTGATCCGTTTTACTGGAGATGAATTACCTTATTCTATTACAGTAGAAATTGAACAGTTTAAAATGGATAACAAAGGTATTATCCACATTAATGCGTTAATTTTAGTTGAACGAGATAGTCAAAAACGTATGGTTATTGGTAATAAAGGCGAGCGTTTGAAAACTATTGGTCAAGAAGCAAGGCGCGATATGGAAAGCCTGTTTGAGAATCAAGTGTTTTTAGAAACCTGGGTTAAGGTTAAATCAGGTTGGGCTGATGATGAAAGAGCCTTAAGAAGCTTAGGTTATGGCGATGAGTATTCAGGCTAAATAAATATCAGTTTGTAATAACTCATTTTTAAATACAATTTAATATTACTAAGCTAATGATTAGGTAATGGTATGGTTGAACAAAAAGCATTTGTTTTACATGTTCGTCCATATCAAGAAAATCAACAATTAGTCGAGTTGTTGACCGAGTTTGACGGTAAAGTGTCAGCACTTGTTTATGTTGGCCAATCTAAACGGTCAATAAAAAAAGCGTTATTACAGCCTTTTCTCCCACTAAATGTCACCTTTAAAGAAAACAGCTCACAAAACACTCGTTTAAGAATGCTGACTCATGTCGAAGCAAATTCAAAATCATACCGGTTGACTAAAAATAGCCTCTACAGTGCTTTTTATCTTAATGAGCTACTGGTACGTTTGTTAAGGGATGATATTATTTGCGACACGCTTTTTCCCCAATATCAATCGACTATTACTGCATTATCACAGGATTTAGCCATTGCTCCACAATTGAGGGCTTTTGAATTAAGCTTGTTGGATGAACTAGGCTTGTCACTAGACTTCAGCCCTGTATTTGAAGAGAATAGTGAACAGGTGGCCGGCTTTTACTATGTAGCAGAACAAGGCTTTGTCCCAGCTTACCACTATGCGATAAAAAACATTACCACACCTTGGTTTAATACCTTGCATTTACAAGCAATAGCAGAGCAAAATAACGATAGAACAAAATCTGAATTAGCAGGTGTAGATCAAACCTTTAAACTGCTAATGCGACAAATTTTTTTCCACCTACTTGACGGTAAACCACTTAATAGTCGTAAGTTATTTGTAATGAAAAAATACAATACAGAGTAATGTAATACAGACTAGTAAATCGCTACTGCAAGCCATCAAACAGCTAAAAATACAATTAAGAGAATAAAAATGAAAGAGTTACTTTTAGGTATCAATGTTGATCATATAGCGACGCTACGCCAAGCAAGAGGCACTAATTATCCTGATCCAGTTTATGCAGCAAGTGTCGCTGAGCATGCCGGTGCAGATGGTATTACCGTTCATTTACGTGAAGATAGACGCCATATTCAAGACAGAGATATTCATGTATTAAAACAAACCTTACACACTCGAATGAACTTTGAAATGGCAGTAACCGATGAAATGGTGAGTATTGCCTGTGATGTTAAACCCGCTTTTTGTTGTTTGGTACCAGAAAAACGTGAAGAGTTAACCACTGAAGGGGGGTTAGATGTTGTAGGTCAATTGACTAAAATCACCGATGCAGTGGAAAAATTAGCAGCAGTTGGCATTGAAGTCAGTTTATTTATTGATGCAGATAAAGCACAAATTGATGCGGCACTAGCGAGTAAAGCCCCTTATATTGAAATACACACAGGGCACTATGCTGATGCAGACTCTGAGGTGGCACAACAAGCTGAATTAGTGCGCTTAATTGACGGGATTAAATACGCTCATAGCCTAGGTTTAAAAGTTAATGCGGGACATGGTTTAAACTATTTTAATGTTAAACCCATTGCCGCTATTGAAGAAATTATTGAGCTAAATATTGGTCATGCCATCATTGCTCGTGCTGTGATTGATGGTTTAGACAAAGCCGTGCGTGATATGAAGAAGTTGATGTTAGAAGCGAGAACATAATAGAAACTATTTTCAATATGTATTTAAGCAATTAACTGGCTTGTGGATTGTTATTAATACCAATA